>MDTB01015840.1_pt1 | contig 24650 bp, 26 predicted proteins | sample 811161 | NCBI WGS metagenome assembly MDTB01 (sample SAMN05326650, study PRJNA326480) | marine metagenome | isolation source: seawater | place: Mediterranean Sea | collected 2009
GCCCGGGTGGTGGAATTGGTAGACACAAGGGACTTAAAATCCCTCGATAGCGATATCGTGCCGGTTCAAGTCCGGCCCCGGGTACCAAGTTTTTAAAGTTATAATGAAATACTGGCTGGTTGCAACATACAAAATCAACGAGATCAAAAGAGCAGAAAGTAATCTTTTAATTCAAAACTTTGAATATTATTTACCAAAAATAAAAGTTAAAAAGTCTAATTCTAATCTTAAAGAGGAATTAATGTTTCCTGGCTATATCTTCATAAAAGCTAGGTTTGAAGATTACTTATCGATAAAATATACAAAGGGAATAAAAAAAGTCGTGAAATTTGGAAAGAACATTTCATGTTTGACCGTTGATGAAATTAGTAGCATTAGATCTATTGAAAAATTATCAAATTCAAAACCTATAACTCCAAAAATTAATATAGGCCAAGAGGCTATCGTTGCAGATGGTCCTTTCAGAGGTAATTTAGTAAAAATTTGCTCTCTTCCTTCAAAAGAAAGAATCGAAGTCTTTTTAACTTTTCTTGGTTCTTTGAGAAAAATTAGTATTTTGAAAAAGGATTTAGGATTTTAAATAAAATATATAGCATTTTGATTTAAGATCTTAGCTGCTATAGTTCAATTGTTGAACGGTAATAAATTTATAAATTTGAAATATATGCCGTGCGGTAGCCATTCTAGCTAAACAAAATTTTTCACATTTTCCAAAAATCATATTTATGAGCTCAGATAAATTTATTTCAGAAGAATCATTGGAATTAATGCATATTCTTGAAAAGAATCCACACTTAACCCAAAGACAATTATCTCAGGAAATAGGCTCTAGCATAGGTAAAGTAAATTATTGCTTAAAAGGTTTAAAAGAAATTGGCTACATTAAAATGAATAATTTTAAAAATTACAATAATAAATTAAATTATTCATACATTTTAACTCCCAAAGGCATTAAGCAAAAAATAAACATAACAAAAAAATATATTGAAAAAAAAATACAAGAACACGATAAACTTAAGAAATACTTAGAGCAATAATCTTTATGCAAGAAATAGATAGCAATAAACACACAAACGATTTTGATAATGAAATTGATCTCCGCGAGCTATTTTTTATCTTAGCTCAAGGCAAATGGATTATTACTTGTATGACAGCTTTTCTTTTAACAATTGGAATTGGATATAGTCTTCTTTTGCCTAATGTATACCAATCTGATGCTTTACTAGCTCCTGTTTCTCCATCATCATCCTTGATTGGTGGATCTTTAAGCCAATATAGTGGACTTGCAAGTTTAGCTGGAATAAATTTGCCGACTGGAAATAATGACGATAATTCCATTAAAGCAATCGAGCTAATGTTTTCACTAAACTTTTTCGAAGAATATCTAATGCCAAAGATCTTTCTTCCAGACCTTATGGCTATCAAATCTTGGGATGATGAGAAAAATATAATAATTTATGATGATAGTATTTTTCAAAAGAGTTCTAATACTTGGGTTAATGACTCTTCTTCCCCACAAAAATTGATACCAAGTGCTCAAGAAAGCTTTTCGGCTTTTAAAAAAAATCACTTGATTATTTCAAAAGATAGAAAAACTGGATTTGTATTTTTGTCTATCAAACATCAATCTCCACTAATTGCAAAGCAATGGGTTGAGGTAATTGTAGAAGAAATTAACTCTTTCTATAGGCAAAAAGATAAAGAATCTTCGGAAAAGGCTATTATTTATCTTAAAAAACAAATTACAAACACGAGTTTATCGGAAATAAGGCAAGCTACTGCTTCAATTTTGGAAATGGAAATTAAAAAATTAACTTTAGTTGAGGCAAATAAGGATTATGTTTTTGAATATATCTATCCTCCAACAGTAATGGAAAAGAAATCAGAACCAAACAGAATTCGGATCGTTATTTTATTTCTTATAGTTGGCGCCTTCTTAGGCGTAATCATTGTTTTATTTAGGCATTATTTTTTAAAAGAGAAAAATGCTCTAAAAAGAATTAGTAGTTAAGATTTTCAGGGTTACTGGAGTCAATAATAGAAGAAACAAAAGTTTGTAATAAATTCTTAAAGTAAATCAAACTATGTGGATCAAATTAAAAGTCTAGATTTGAGTAATAAAACTAAAATCACAGTTGTGGGTTCTGGCTATGTAGGCATGTCTCTAGCAGTTCTTCTTGCCCAGTATAATGAGGTAATTGTGCTAGATATAGATCCTTTTCGGGTTGATAAGATCAACAATAAGCAGTCCACTATCTTAGACAATGAGATTGAAAGCTTTTTAACGGATAAAGAGCTTAGGTTAACGGCAACCCTTGATAAGCAGGTCGCTTATGAGGGTGCTAGTTTTGTGATAGTGGCAACGCCTACGAATTTTGATCTCGATACCAGTCGTTTTGATACCAGCTCGGTGGATGGAGTTGTAAGAGATGCTCTTGAGTTAAACTCAAATGCCCTTGTAGTGATCAAGTCGACCATCCCTGTCGGCCATACAAAATCGCTTCAAGAAAAGCATGATACAGACCGAGTAATCTTCTCTCCTGAGTTTTTGAGAGAGGGCCAAGCATTAAAAGATAATCTTTATCCATCACGCATTATTGTAGGTAGCAAACTTGAACCTGCAAAATCATTTGCCGATCTTTTGATTCATGGGGCTAGGAAAAACGATATAGAAACTCTATTTATTAGTTCGACCGAGGCAGAGGCAGTTAAGCTGTTCGCTAATACCTATCTAGCTATGCGAGTATCGTTCTTTAACGAGCTAGATTCCTATGCAATGACAAACGACCTTGATACAAAGGAAATAATCAGAGGAGTATGTCTTGATAAGCGCATAGGCAGTGGTTATAACAACCCATCTTTTGGTTATGGTGGCTATTGCCTTCCGAAGGATACTAAGCAGCTTTTGGCAAACTATGATCAGGTGCCACAGACATTGATTCAAGCAATTGTGACATCAAATACCACCCGTAAAGACTTTATTTCAGAGCAAATCTTAAGTACAAATCCCAAGGTGGTTGGATTTTATCGATTGGTAATGAAAGAGAATAGTGATAATTTTAGATTCTCTGCAATTCAGGGAATATTAAAAAGAATCAAAGCTAAGGGTGTCGAAGTTTTGATTTACGAGCCGTCATATGACGAGGACACTTTTTATGGATCACGAGTCGTTAAAAGTCTTGGCGAGTTCACGAAAATGGCAGACATCGTAGTGGCGAATAGAATGTCCAGTGAACTTGAAGATATTAAGTCAAAAGTTATGACTAGAGATATTTTTCAAAAGGATTAGTAATTGAAAATAGGAATAATTGGCGGCGGTATAATCGGTTTGTTGACTAATACTGATTTAAAGAACTCCTACTTTTTTCAAAAGGTAGAAGTATGAAAAAAATTCTAGTTACAGGATCAGCCGGATTCATTGGTTATCATCTCACCAAAACCTTGCTTAAAAATGGTTTTGAAGTTACAGGGATTGATAACCTCAATAATTATTATGATCCTAATCTAAAAGCTCACCGTCTTGATGAAATTGATGATTTCATCAATAAATCTAATCTTGGCGATAAATATCGTTTTTTAAAAATTGATATATCAGATTTCAATCAACTAAATTCTTTGTTTAAAGAATCAGATTTCGACGTAGTTTATAATTTGGCTGCACAGGCAGGTGTCAGGTACTCGATAGAAAATCCTATGGCATATGTCCAGTCTAATCTAGTTGGTTTTGCTAATGTTCTTGAATGTTGTCGAACTTACAACATTGGACATTTAGTTTTTGCTTCCTCTAGCTCTGTTTATGGAATGAACCGAAAGCAGCCTTTTAGTGTTGGAGATTTCACAGATTATCCTGTAAGCCTATATGCCGCTTCAAAGAAATCAAATGAACTCATGGCATACTCTTACAGTCATTTGTACAAAATCCCTTGTACTGGTTTGAGGTTTTTTACAGTTTATGGTCCATATGGGAGGCCTGATATGGCTTATTTTAAATTTGCAGACGCAATAAATAACGGTAAGTCCATAGACGTATATAACAATGGAATTATGAAACGAGACTTTACTTATATAGACGACATCGTAGAAGGGCTCTTGAAAGTTCAGTCAATCCTCCCTGATGATAAAGAAAATAAAATTTCTGGCGCTAAAGCCCCATTTAAGATTTTCAATCTAGGCAATAATAAACCTGTAAATCTTATAGATTTTATTGAAATAATTGGAAGTGCACTCAATAAGGACGTAAAAAAGAATATGTTACCAATGCAAGCCGGTGACGTTCTAGAAACCTATGCTGATATTGATGATCTATTTGATGAAATAGGTTTTAAGCCTCTTACTTCAATTGAAAAAGGGATCTCCCATTTCGTAACTTGGTACAAGTCTTACAAAAAAAATCATATAGTAAAAATACCATGAAAAGCATACTTTATTCAGGATATGCCAATTCAGGAGGCACTATTATTGGATTGATCTTTGAAGAGATAGAGCACGCTGTAGTTTTACCAATGGAGTTTAGACTTCTTAAAGAGCGTTATGGTATTTGTGAACTTGAAGATGCTCTCTTTAAAACTAATGATCAAGATCTCATTGACCTAGCAATAAAGGATTTCGAGTGGCTATGTCAACAGTACGCCAACCCTCTTGGCCGGTTTAGAAAAACGGGATACGCATATGAAAAGCGTTCAGGAAATATTTTTAAAGATGCTACCAGGACATATATTGATTCAATAATTGATTTTACATATCCAAAATCTTGGCACTTTTACGATTTTAAATTAAATTATATTCAACTAATTTTGCAGCGCAGTATCAAAAAGATAATAAAGAGAACTAGTTACGGAAATAAGCAGGCTTATATAACGTATGTAGATAGAGACGATTTTTTAAAACACACTAAATATTATTTAGAAACTATTCAAAGGGGCTTTTTGCACCAACAAGCCAAAGAACAAAAACGAGTTGTAAAAGACAATTCTTTAATAGTTCTGCCTAAGTCTATACCGTTATATAGCGCTATTGCTATGAAGCAGATAGTTCGTTATTTTAATGAATGTAAAATAATTTTAATTGATCGAGATCCTAGAGATATTTTTATAGAAGTTTCCAAAGGAAAGCAGCGTAATATCCAACAATCTTATAACCCACTTAAACGAGCTCAGAGCTTCATACAGTACTATGAATCATTAAGAGCTGATACAGAAGAGATAAAAACCGATTCAAATATTCTCTTCTTGAAATTTGAAGATTTAGTTCTAGATTACTCAAACCAACTAAACAAAATTTATAACTTTCTTGATATATCACCTCAAGATCATACTTTTAAGGGGTCGATGTTTAGGCCTGATGAGTCAGTGCAAAATATTGGTTTATGGAAAAAATCACACGATCTTGAAGCTGAAGCGATAAAGTTGATTGAATCAAAACTTTCAAATTATCTTTATAACGCTTAGTCTGATGAACTTATTAGCATTTACCTTATAAACCTTAATTATTTTTTATAAAAATTGAACAATCCATTAACAGATCTACCTAAATATTTACGTATCTATCAGGATTATTTAGGGCCCAAAATATACTTAATTTTAGGTTTAACTGTTGTTGCTGGATTATTTGAAGGGATTGGCATACTAATGTTTCTGCCTCTTTTGGAGAGCTTAGATACCGACATGGGATCTGGAAATTCAGGAGATCCTTCAGTTGTCTCATCATACATAAATGAAGCCCTTTTAAAATTCAATTTAGAAGGTTCTATTTTGGCTGTTTTGGCAATAATAGCAGTTGCATTTTTTGTGAAGGGAACACTAACATTCTTGGCCCTCGCGTATGGTGCTTATCTTCGTGGCAATTTACTTAAATTGCTAAAGATGAAATTATTCAGTCGACTAAGTGAGGCAGATTATGGATATTTTTCTAAGCGAGATACTGGATATTATGTAAATTTAATTAATGAGCAAGTAAATCTATCTATGATTTCATTTTTCTGTATGTGCCTCCTTGGAGGATCTTTCATTAATGCATTCGTATATCTCTTATTCGCATTCATAGTTGCTTGGAAATTTGGATTAATGGCTCTTACGTCTGGCATAGTGCTATTATTTCTTTTTCGTACCCTAAATTCCTATGTAAGAGAAAGATCTAGAAAACTTGCTAAAGAAAATGGCCATTTAGCTAAATTACTAATTCAAACACTTCAAGCATTTAAGTATCTAGTAGCAACCAATCAAACAAGCAAATTACAGACAAAGGTTAATAAATCAATTGGAGCATTGGCAGGCTTACAGATCAATGTTGGCGTCGCTAATAGTTTAACTACTTCGGTAAGAGAGCCTATAGCAGTGATCTTGATTATATCGATTATGTCATTTCAATTAATTGCTTTAAATCAGTCTTTGGCACCAATGTTAGTTTCTATTGTTCTTTTCTATCGAGGTTTAAATTCTATTTTGATGACACAAACAAATTGGCAAAAAATGTTGGAGGCCATAGGAAGCTTGGAGATGGTTGAGAGGGAATTTGTTATTCTAGAAGAGAATAAGCAAAAAAATGGAAATATAGCTATTGGCCCTTTTGCAAAAACAATTAAGTTTGAAAATATAGGCTTTAGTTATGATCAAGATGTTCAAGATGTAATATCTTCATTGGATTTAGAGATTCCCGTAAACAATACCATAGCTCTTGTAGGTGAATCAGGAGCGGGCAAATCAACTCTAGCTGATTTAGTGACGTTAATTTTACAGCCTCAGATAGGCTCTCTAAATATTGATAATATCTCAATTCACAACCTTAATCATGAAAGCTGGCGAGATCAAATCGGTTATGTTTCTCAAGATACAGTCGTTTTTGATGATACGGTAGCCAACAACATATCTCTTTGGGATTATGATATTGAAAACAAAGATGAACACTTTACCAAGGTTATAGAAGCAGCTAGAAAGGCGCATCTTCATCATTTTATCGAAACACTGCCTGAAGGATATGACACTCCTGTTGGTGATAAAGGCGTTCGTCTATCCGGTGGTCAAAAGCAGAGATTGTTTATCGCTAGAGAGCTTTACCGAAAACCCAATATATTAATCTTAGATGAAGCTACCAGTGCCTTAGATTCTGAATCAGAGAAAGCGATACAGAACAGTATTGATGAGCTGAAAGGCAAAGTTACGCTAATAATAATTGCTCATAGGCTTTCTACCATTAGAAATGCTGATACTATTTATGTACTTGAGCAAGGAAAGATATTAGAAAAAGGTACATTTTCGGATCTTTTAAAAGATCCTAATTCTCAGTTTAGTAAAATGGTTGAGTTGCAAAAGCTTTAGGTGTGATAAATTACTAATTTTTAAATTATCGTATACAGGAGAGGAGATGATTAATCCAACTAAATGTAAGTTATGTGGAGACTCGGAAGGAAACGAGTTGCTCAATGTCTCAGAATGCAAGGATACTTACCTCGATTATATGCAGATTAGCTATGAATCTTTAAATAGATTTTATAAGAAATGTGATACATGCGGCTTTGTATATAGGAGTATATATTTGACTGACATTGAAAAAGAGCATCTCTACAGTTGCTTTCGAGATGTTGAGCTTAGAAACGAAAATCATAAAGAATATTTCGAAAGAATATCAAAAATGCCTATTGAGAATTCTGAAAATGGAGAAAAATATACTTTTTTGGAACCCTTCCTTGATAATACTGGAAGGCACATGGATGTAGGAGGGGGTCTTGGGGTATTTTGCTTTGGTTTTCAAGCCTATTTTGAAGGCTGGGATTCTATCTGTGTAGAGCCAACTGATGGAGCTGATATCATTGCAGAAAAGCATAACGTCAAAAGCTTCAATACCTACTTATCTGAGGAGAGCGTCAGTATCGTTGGTAAGGATTTTGACTTGATTACTGCGAACCATGTTGTTGAACATGTAGATAATCCTATAAATTTTTTGAAGTTATTAAAAGTATTTGTAAAAAAAGATGGATTGATCTGTATAGAAATGCCTTCTTCGTTGGATATAGGATTTCTAGACAAGGAGCATGATCGTTTCATGAGCCAGCATGAGGTTATATACGATATTCAGTCTACAAAATTTATTGCGAAAGAGGCTGGTCTAAAGGTTATATATATTCACAATTATATCTCTAAGAGAGGTAGGAATAATGTTAGAGCCGTTCTTTCACTATGATAAATCTAGATCTTAATGAAATGAAATTAAATTAAAGGAATATAACGGTCTTTCAGGCTCTTAATGTGATGTTTTTCCTTAAAGCTTACAGGTAGGCTAGTCTAAAAGATATAACCAAATATCAAGATAGAGGATTAAAAATATGACTAAAAATTTGAATCTTAAGACGATTGCTATAATTTGTGCTCGTGGAGGGTCAAAAGGATTGCCTCGAAAAAATTTGAAGTTATTAGATGGGCACCCTCTAATCGGAAGAGTGGTAAAACAAGCGATAGAGTCAGACTGTATAGACAATGTCATTGTTACTACTGATGATCAAGAAATAGCCAGTACAGCTAAAGAATATGGTGCAGAAATACCATTTATAAGACCTGCTGCACTTGCTGAAGACCTAACTACTACTGAAGACACTTTAAAACATGCTCTTCTTACATATGAAGAACTAAATAAAGTTAAATATGATATTTGTGTTTTTCTAACTCCTACAGATATATTTAGGCAATCTGAGTGGATATGTGAAGCAGTCAATCTTCTTAAAGAATTTCCTGACTTAGAAAGTGCATTTGTTGGACATCAGACTCATAAAAATTTTTGGGAACAGCAGCAAGATGGTAGTTGGGTTAGGGTTAGATCTTGGATGGCGAACTATTCATCGCGGCAGGTTAGGAGATCGATTGTTAGAGAGGATACTGGGCTAGCTTGTGCAAGCCGTGCATGGTTATGGAGAGAGGGCAGGCGTATTGGAGATAAAGTTTCTATTATTGTTAATGATGATGATTTCACAGGAATAGATATTCATAACCAAGCAGACCTTGATCTCGCTGAAGCTGCAATTCAAATTCGTAAAATATCTCGAAATGAGTGAATTTTGTAACTTTTTTTTACAACCAGATATCTCATTAATTGTTTTAATTAGCAATCAAGAATTTGAAATAGAAAGGTAATATTCATGGAAAAAATTGTCGTAAGCAATGAATTATCATGCCCAGTTTGTGGCACCTCAGATAATAGACACAAGATGAATATACCGCCAGGCAATCTAAAAAAAAATAGATACGTCGATGCTATTAAAAAGAGCTACCCACTAGAATTTGAAGAAATTCTTTCTAAGTTTTCATTGTGGGAATGTCAGGGATGTGGGTGCATTTATTGGGATCCTTTTTTTGGTTTGGAAGCAAGAAATATCTTATATTCAAAAAAATTTAATGATCATGGGGCTGGATGGGCTACTTTACTTAGAAAATCTTATCTTCAAAAAGATCATAAAGATTCTATTGAAGCTTCAGCATTAATTTCAATTCTTTCTAAGTATATTGATATTCAAAATTATGCCGAAGTAAATTGTCCTTTTTTAGGACTTATTCCCCACATAACCAATATTGAAAAACAACCATCCAAGATTCTTGAAAACAAACTTGAAGATAAATCCAGAGGAATATTCTATATTTTCTATACTAGGTTAATTAAGCTTTGGATAGACCATCGATTTAATAAAAGTATACGTAAGGATTCTGAGATTGAAAGTGAAGCATTTAGGAATATTAATTTAATTACTATACCTACTACAAATGGCTGGAATCTAAGCTGTAACAGATTTTCCATAGGCTGTAATCAACTTGTCAACTCATTACCGCTAGATTACGTGATTAAGAAAGATATGAAATTTGACCTCATAGGATTTTTTAATACTTTTGATCATCTAGATGATCCATTGTATTCCTTAAATTTAGCTCTTCAGCAGTCAAAGCATATTCTTGTTCAAATCCATCCTTGGAACAATGCTGGTCCTCAGCATGCCTTCTATCTACCACCTTCATTTTGGGAAAATTTAAAAAAATTAGTCCAAAATATAAATGTTTTTGACATAACTAATGAAGTAAGAATTGAATCTGGGCTCGATAACATTGAAGATATTTACTACCTTATAGAAAGAAGCTGAGATAAAGATTGAGATTTAACAATGAGATGATGGAAAGAGGAAAACAATGAATGGTAAAGTTTCAATAATAGTAAGAACAAAAAATGAAGAAAGGTGGATCGGACAGTGTTTAAGTGCAATAGAAAAACAATCCTATAAAAATAAGGAAGTCATTTTAGTTGATAATAATTCTTCTGATAATACCGTTAAAATTGCATCTCAGTTTGGCGTAAAACATGTTAATTACGTATCTACAAAAGGTTTTAAGCCTGGCAGATCTATAAATTTAGGTATTGAAGCCTCAGATGGTGAGTTCATTGTCATAATTTCTGGTCACTGCATCCCTACTAATGATAAATGGCTAGAGAAATTGATTAAAAATATTGGAGATGCTGATGTTGCTGGTGTATACGGGAGACAGGAGCCTTTATCATTTACCTCCAATTTAGATAAAAGAGATCTAGCAATAACTTTTGGTTTAGATAAGAAAATTCAAATTAAAGATCCGTTCTTTCATAATGCAAATAGTGCTATTACTAGATCAATCTGGAAAAAATACCCTTTTGATAATGAATGCACAAATATTGAAGATAGAATTTGGGGCAAAAGACTCATTTCAGAGGGTTATAAAATTATTTATGAACCAGAGGCTAGCGTTTTTCATCATCATGGAATTCATCATGATTTGAATGAAGATAGAGCTAATAATATTGTCAGAATAATGGAATCTATTGATGAGAAAAAAGTTGTAGATAAAAATTATGATGAAATTAATACTGCAGCCTTAATTCCAATTAAAGGAGAATTAATTAATTTCAATAAACAATATTTGCTTAAAAATACAATCGATAAAATAAAAGATAATAATATTATCAATGAAATTATAGTTTCAACTGATAATTCTAAAACTGCAGATATCGCAGAATCTTTAGGAGCATCAAAAATTATAATCAGACCAAGTGAGCTTTCAAAGAATTATGTTGGTGTTGCTGATGTTATTAAGTTTACTTTAGAAGAATATGAAAAAATCTATCCTAAACTCGATTTAATTATTTTTTTAGAGGAAACATATCCATTTAGAGATAAAAATGAAATATCACACATGATTCATTCTCTTTTAAAGCAAGGTAATGATAGTCTTATTGCTGTCATAAATGAAAGTAAAGGAGCATGGATGAAAGATGAAAACAATTTAACTCCTATTATCGAACAAACTTTTATGCCAAGAGATCTAAAGTCAAAGAGTATCGATATTGCACAAATTGGTTATTGCACAATATTAAGACCGGAATATGTTCGATTCGGAGATATACTTGGCCCTGATGTCGCTCTCTATAATATTAAGAAAAAAGTAAATTGTATTGAAGTTAGAAACAATATTGATATGGAAGAATACCTAGAATTATTAGGAAGTAAATGAAAATATATAAAGTAGGTATTCTTGGATGCAATCGAGTTGCAAATCATTATAAATTTTTATTAACTAAGCATAAGCAAATTAAATCTCTAAACATAGTTGCATGTTGTGACCTTGAAGATAGTTTTGCATCAAGTCTTGCTAATAGCTTTGCTGCTAATCCTTATAATGATATGAATATCATGCTTGAAAGAGAAGAACTTGACTTTGTATTAGTCCTTACTCCGAGCGGGCTTCATTACGAACATTGCCATAAGATTTTGTCTAGAAATGTGTCTGTTGTAGTTGAAAAACCTATTTGTTTAATTCCAGAGCAGGCATTCGAATTAGATTTACTTGCAAAATCTAAAAATATTTTTATTTCATCTGTATTTCAAAATAGGTATAACCCATCAATAGTAAAGTTAAAGAGTCATATGGATTCCGACGGTTTTGGTAAATTAATCACAGCGTCGATCAGGCTGAGATGGTGCAGATATCAAGATTATTATGAAGATGGTTGGCATGGAACTTGGAAAATGGACGGAGGGGTATTATGTCAACAGGCTATTCATCATATTGACGCGCTAAGATGGATACTTGGACCTGTTGAAAGTGTTTGTGCAAAAATGTCAAATCAAGTAAATAAATTAGAGGCTGAAGACACACTTGTAGGAATCATTAAATTTAAATCTGGCTGTTTATCTACAATAGAGCTTACAACAGCAGCAAGACCAAAAGATTTTGAGGCATCTATTTCTATTGTTGGAGATAAAGGTATTGCACAGGTTGGCGGTATTGCTCTGAATAAGATAGATGTCTGGGATTTCATTAACAACTCTGAAACTTTAGAGCATGTTTCAAAATCTTTTAACGTTGATGTTCTTAATGGCATGGGATTTGGCCATGTTGATTTCTTAGAGGATTTAATTGAATCAATAGAAAAGGGATTAGAAAAGGCTCCGATGCAAGTTCCTGAATCAACAAATGCTCTTGAATTAGTCCATGCATTGTATGCTAGCGTAGAAGAAGAAAAATGGATAGAAATGAAAGAAAATAAAAGATCTAAATTATTAGGATTAAGAAAAATTTAAGGAGTATAAATGGCAATAGAAAATAAAGTTCCTGGAAAAGATGTATTAGCATCTGATTTGAAGGATAAATTTCCTTTAGCAGCAAAGAAATCTAGTGATCATATATCTAAATTCTCTATAGCTGGTGTAGAGTTTGGAGGTAAGTTAATACCAGTTTTTGCTGGACCAAATATGGTTGAATCAGAGGATCTTATTCATAATATTGCTAATAATGTAAAAAGTAGAGGTGCACATTTTTTAAGAGGAGGCGCATTTAAACCACTATCTTTTCCATATAGAAGTGATAAATATAATGAAACAAGACATGAGGGATTAAATTGGATGTATCAGGCTGGCAAAGATGCAGGAATTCCTATAATAACTGAAGTTATGGATCAACGACTCATAGAAGATATTGCTGAAGTAACTGACATTATTCAGATAGGCTCCAGAAATATGCAAAATTATCCTCTCTTAACTGAATGCGCTAAAACTGGAAAACCTTTAATGCTAAAAAGGCACTATGGAGCGTCTCTTAGAGACTGGCTAGGCGCAGCTGAGTATCTGTTGGTGGAAGGTAATGAAAAGGTTATTTTATGTGAGCGAGGAATGGCTATTCCGCATACTCATAGAGAAACGTCTAGATTTTCTCTAGATTTACAAGTAATTCCTGCTGCAAAGGAACTTACACATTTACCAATAGTTACTGATCCTTCTCATGCAACATTTTGGAACCCATGGGTAAAGTCAATGTCTTTAGCAAGTATTGCTGCCGGCGCAGATGGAGTCATGTTAGAAGTGCATCCAGATCCAAAAAATGCTGCAGTAGATCCATTACAACCATTAAATTTTCAAGATTTTGAAATTACAATTAACTCAATGCATGATGTAGCAAAATCTATTTCCAGGAGAGTGTTTTGAGTTTTCAAAAACAAATTAATAAGTTTTCTTCTAATGATGTTAAATTACCCATGAAATACTCATACTCAGTTATTTTAGGTTTAAATCCTTCTCAAGGAGCTCGGTCGCCATCTTTATGGAACAGTGCATATTCTGAATTTGGAATTGATGCAGAAATGATACCTATTGATGTAACACCAGCAAATTTTTCTAACCTAATGAGTGTATTAAATTTAGACTTATCTTTTGTCGGTGGAGCAATAGCTGCGCCCCATAAAGAGAGTGCTGCTAAACATGTTAGATTAACTTCTGAAGCCAAGTCTATTGGAGCAATAAATTGTTTATTTAGAAACACAGATGGTGAACTATGTGGAACGAATACAGACGGAGAAGGCTCTTTAAAATCATTTATAAATACTTACGGCAATATAAAAGATAAAAAAATTCTCATTCTTGGTATTGGCGGAACTGGCAAAGCAGTTGCAACTTATTTTTCGTCATATGTAACAAATTTGACCCAAATTTTACTTTCAAGTAGAAGTTTTTCTGCAAAGGAATACGCCAAAATTCTTGGCTGTGAAAGCATTCAGTGGGATTCAGTTAAAAGTATTCTGCCTGAAATCGATATAGTTATAAATTGTACTAATTTAGGTTCAACTCTCAATCCAGGTCTTTCACCTTTAGATTCAAATGATATTGAGATGTTAGAACCTCATTCCGTGATTTATGATATTGTTTATGATCCAAATCCAACGCCATTAACTGAATTAGCCTTAGAAAAAGATATAGCTATTTTTAATGGGCTTGATATGAACTTTGAACAGGCAGTCTTAGGCTTTCATTATTCTGCATCTATGGGTAAAAATAATATGGAGATTGAAACTATCCGAGAAGCAATGAAGAAATTTTGAAGATAATGTGCGGCATAAATTCACATAAAAAAGTTTATATTTCCGAAAGGTTAATGATTCTATGAATATAAAAAATGAAAATTATCAATGTAAAGGCTGTAACTCATCTAATGTAGAACTCTTTTCTCCAAAAGACAATAAGAAAGAAAGTTCCAAGTCATATACAATTAATTGATTTTATCAATGACGGATATCTTTAATATAAATGATTCATAAAACATCAGACGTTCAGTCAGTTAATATTGGAAAAGATATTAATGTTTGGCAATTTTGCGTAATTTTAAAGAATGCTAAGATCGGAGATAACTGTAATATTTGTAGTCATGTCTTCATCGAAAATGACGTAATAATTGGGAACAATGTTACTATCAAAAATGGAGTGCAGATATGGGACGGAATTCATATAGAAGATAATGTTTTTATTGGCCCAAATGTTACATTTACCAATGATCTTTTTCCTAGGAGCAGACATCATCCAGAAAAGTTTTTAAAAACTTTAATTAAAAAAGGTGCTTCAATTGGAGGTAATTCAACCATACTGCCAGATATAGTAATAGGGCATAATTCCATTATTGGCGCTGGAGCTGTTGTCACAAAAGATGTTCCAGATAATTCAATAGTTATTGGTAATCCAGCAAAAATAAAGAGATATTTAAAATAATTTGTAGAATAAACTTTGAGCATCAAAAAAGTAAAAAAAATTAACTTTAAATTTGTTAAGGATTATAGAGGAGACTTGACTGAAGTTGAGCTAAAGAGAGATTTACCTTTTAATCCAAAAAGAATTTTTTTAATAAATAATGTTCCTTCTTCTAAAGTTAGAGGAGAGCATGCACATAAAAAATGTCATCAGTTTTTATTGTGTATAAAAGGCTCTGTTTCTGTGATTGCTGATGACGGAAAAAAAAAAAGAATTCACTCTTTCTTCAATAAATGAAGGATTATATCTACCTCCAATGATTTGGGGAGTTCAGTATAAATATAATAATGCTATATTAATGGTATTTGCTTCACATAAATATGATCCCAAAGATTATATTAGGGATTATGATTTATTCTTAAATGAGGTCAGTAATCAAAAATACTAAATTAATTCCTTTTCTAGACCTCAAATCGTCTTATCTTGAAATTCAGGATGAAATAAATAAATCTTTCAAAAAAGTTATGAATTCTGGATATTACATTCTTGGAGAAGAAACTGAGCTTTTTGAGAAGGAATACGCTACTTTTTGTGAATCAAAATATTGTATAGGAGTTGCAAATGGCCTTGAGGCTCTAAGCTTATCCCTCATTGCATGTGGAGTTAAAGCGGGTGACGAAGTTATTGTTCCATCTAATACTTACATAGCAACATGGTTGGCGGTCTCCAATATTGGAGCAATACCAATACCAGTTGAGCCATGCATCAAAACATTTAATATTGATCCAACTTTAATTAAAACCAAAATAACAAAAAAAACAAAAGCAATAATTCCAGTTCATTTGTATGGACAGCCTGCTGATATGACTTCAATCATTAAGATTGCTAAAGAAAATAAAATAAAGATTATTGAAGATGGCGCACAATGTCATGGAGCACAAATATATAATAAAAAAATTGGTGGCCATGGAGATGTGGTAGCTTGGAGCTTTTATCCTGGAAAAAATTTAGGCGCGTTTGGAGACGCCGGAGCCGTAACCACTAATTCGAAAAAAATTGCAGATAAAATAAGAAGCTTAAGAAACTATGGTTCAAAAATAAAATATTTTAACGATGAAAAAGGTTTTAATTCAAGACTAGATCCCTTACAAGCTTCATTTTTAAGAATCAAATTAGCCTACCTAGATAATTGGAATAATAGAAGAAAAAAAATTGCTAAAAATTATTTAGATAATATAAATAACGATAAAATTAAATTACCTTATGTTGAAAAATGTAATTCTCATGTTTGGCATTTATTTGTAATTAGAACAAAGGCGAGAAAGAAGCTTCAAGAAAAATTAGACAATATAGGCATTGGCACTTTAATTCATTATCCGATCCCACCATATAATCAAAAGGCATACTTAGATGCAGATTTAAATGATAAAGATTATCCTTTAGCAAGTATGTTAGCTAATGAGGTTTTGAGTATTCCAATTGGACCTCATTTATCAAATGAAGATACTGAAATTATAATTAATGCATTAAATAATTTTTAATTTAAAGTATTTAGAGACTCAAATTGAATTTATGAAAATATTACTATTTGGAGAATTCAGTGGATTACATAACAATCTTAAAGAAGGCCTTATTGGAATTGGACACGACGTTGTATTAGCATCTGGTAGAGACGGTTATAAAAATATTCCAAATGATATAAATCTAGATCCAGTCCTTTCAGGTTATCTGGGAAAAATAGAAGCCAGATTAAAACCCTTTTTAAAGCTTTACAAGCTTTGGGGATTCGATGTCGTTCAAGTAATTAACCCTTTTTACCCAAATGCTAGGTTTTTTCCTAAAGAATTTTTTTATTTTTTATTGAGACTTTTAAACAAAAAGTTTTTTTTTCTTGGAGCTGGGAGCGATGCTTATTTTTGGAAATATGGAAAAAATGAATTGCGTTATACCCCTTTAGACGACTTCCTGAAATATGATTTAAAGAGTGATAATTATTACATGCAAACCAAAAAAGCATTTAAATATAATAGGCGCATTGTTGAAGCATCTAATGGTTTAATTCCAGTGTTATATGAATATGAGGTTTGCTATAAAGCTTCATCAAAGAGACTTAAAACAATACCTTTGCCTGTTAATTTAAATTCAATTTTAAAATATGAGAACATTGTTAGAGACAAAATCGTTATTTTTCATGGACTAAGTCGATATGGCTTTAAGGGAACAAGACATGTCGAGGAGGCATTTCAAATATTAACTAAAAAATATCCAAATGATATCGAATGTATCATAGATGGCCAGCTTCCAATAAATGAATACTTAAAGGTTTTGTCGAAGACTAACGTCGTAATAGATCAAACAAATAGTTATTCGCTTGGAATGAATGGATTATTCGCACTGGCAATGGGCAAAGTGGTCTTAGGAGGAGCAGAGCCAGAGGGCTTAAAGAGTTTAGAGGTTGATGTTAGTCCCGTGATTAATATTTTGCCAAATAAACAAAGTATAGTCATGGAAATTGAAAAACTGCTAGCCAACAGAAGGTCAATACCTCAGTTAGGGCTTATGGGGCGAAAATTTGTCGAAGCCGTTCACTGTAGCAAAAAGGTGGCACAAAAATATGTCAATACTTGGAATTCAAGCATTTAACGCATTGATATGCATATAATTGAGGTAAATATTAGCTGTATTCCAAAGTTGACACTTATTTATGAAATATTTTCAAGACGCGTTAATTGTCTTTTTTAAGAGCTTATGGTCAGTTTTCCAATATACGCTTTTTTCGTTCATTTAGTATCTTTAACAACACTATCAACTATTTGGGTTTATCGAGATAAGCGCTGGCCTATTGTCGTTTCTTTTCTTTTATCTATTATCATTATAGCTTATGTTGTTTCCCTACTCGATCTATCTGATCGTGGCATTTACGCTTTAGTTTTTGAGCAGATAGATCCAAAGATGCCCTTTTTTGAGAGCCTAGCATTGACTCCCTTCGAAATTGGGTATTTTGCATTAAATTATTTTTCTCGTCCTTTTCTAGATAATTTCGATGTCATACATATCGGGTTAATATTTCTCATACTAATAACAAAAGTAGCTTTTTTAGTTAGGTGGGGAAAATTTTATTTCATTTCATTTTTGTTTTACCTTGGTTTTATTTGGTATCCTGATTCATATCTATTGCGGTCTTCGGTAGCGGCTTCGATCGCACTTTTTGGATTTTGGGCGCTTTTGGGTAAACGGCCTGGCTATCAATTTTTTGTTCCCATTTTAATGGCAGCTACATTCCATATCTCCGCATTAATATTGATACCTTTCTGGTGGTTAAGAAAAATAAAGATTTCTAAGATACAAGGTTTTATCATTCTCACTTCCATCATTTTTTTAGGGGTCTTTGGAATTGGCCACTTAATTATTAATATGATTTCGAATATCTTTTCAGTTGATATTTTATTAGTTGAAACGCTCATTAATTATGCTGATAGTAGATATGGAGAAAGCGTAGGAATACTTAGAGTCTCTGTTTTAATATATGTCTTGATAACTATAATTTATATATATTTTAAGGATATTCTGGTTCGTCGAATATATGGTTACGACCTTATCTTATGTATATTACTTTTTAGCTTATTCTTACTTCTTGGTTTAAGCGACTTCGAAATACTAAGCGATAGGCTTTTTCGTTTAACTGGATTCTTCTTTGCAATAGCGATTGGTCAAATCTTTTATTGTGTGAGAAAAAAAGAACAAAGGTTATTTTTATCCTTAGCAATAATGTTTTGTAATGTTTTCCCTTACTTTTTGCCTGGTGCTATCCCTTTTATGAATTAAAAAGAATGCGTTCCCATTTTTGAATTAACTAATTACATGATTAAATCCTATGATTTGATTGACCGATTTTCTACCAATATTTTTTTTTAGGTTTTTAATTCATGAATATTTGTCTAATAGCAGTCTGCCACAATACATATCAACAGACTTTGAACTATTTATTTAGTCTCGATAAAGCGATTCGACACACAGGTATTTCACTAGATGTGTTTTTGGTAGATAACTCTATTGAAGTTGAAATTGATATGGTTAACCAAATTAAAAGTTTAATTGTAGATTTTCGTATTCACTATGTAGCAAGTGAAAATTTAGGATATTTCCCAAGTGTTATAGCTACTATCAAGAGTCAAAAAATCGAGCTTATTAGCTACAACTTTTTAATGATTAGCAATGTTGATTTGACAGTTTCTACAGATTTTTTTAGTGAAATTAAAATGCTACCAATGGATGAGACCATAGGTTCTTATGCTCCATCAATAGTTTCTAAAAAGATGAATCATGATCAAAATCCAAAAATTACTATTCGTCCAAGTCGTTTCAAACTTAAATTTAATCGCTTTTTATTTCGGAGCTCCTTTACTTATTGGTTTTTAACGCGTGCTAATAAGCTTAGACTTAAACTAAGAGAAATAAGAAAGCTAGTTAACCTTAGTGGCTCCTCGTCTGAGGATCGTGGCAAACGAAAAATTTATGCATCCCATGGTTCTTTTTTCATTCTAACTCATATATTTTTGAAAAAAGTTTCGGAGCTCAATTATCCTGTATTTCTTTTTGGAGAAGAGATTTACATCGCTGAAACTTCCAGAAATTTAAACTTGGATATCATATATGTTCCTAATCTCCTTGTTTTTGATTCTGAACACGCATCCACTTCAAAAATGGAAATTGACACTTACAGATCATATAATGAAAAAGCCTTGACCTATCTTTTGGCAGAATTTAAATTTTGAAACCAAAAATAAACTCATATGAATAAAATTGAACGATTTGTTTACAACTCAGTCAGGAATAATCCGATAGTCAAGAATAAGATTAGGAACATTTATCAGAGTATTTTCGACCTCTTTCCACTCGATCAGGCGCAATCTTCTTATCCTATACTAGAAAGGCCAGGCTATTTTTATGGCTTTCATGATCATTCTCCATTCTCTTATGATAATACTAAGTTATTAGCCAATAAGGCTGAATTTGATCTTAGAATGCCTAAGTTAGGCGATACTCTCACAGTTGGTTTTTTTGAGGGCAAAGATCATCAGAATTTTATCAAGCTTACTGAAACTAATGCCTGGTCTTGGCACTTGGGTTGTAAATTGCAGTGGGTAGGAAAAACAAACAAGGTTATTTTCAATGACCATATTTGTGGCAGTAATGTTTCACGTATTATTGATGTTGAGTCCAAAGAGGAACGTGTTCTGGAATCTGCTGTTGGATCGGTTAGTCCCGATGGTCTTTGGGCTATTGGATATTCATTTGCAAGAGTGCAAAGGTGCATGCCTGGTTATGGCTATATTCAAGATGTTGAAGAGTTAGGTGTAGATGATACTGTACCTCAAGATGGTATTTACAGGGTTGACCTTGATTCGGGTTTGAAAAAAGATATTTTATCTATAAAAGATTTAGTCAAGATAAAACCTGAATCATCAATGAAAAATATGAAGCATTATGTTACGCATACTGTTATTTCACCAGATTCTCGTAGATTTATATTTTTGCATCGCTGGATCGATCCAATGGGTCCTGTGGATAAGCGCATCTCTCGTCTTGTAGTAGCTGATTTTGATGGAAAGATAGTCGACATCTTTAATACTGATGGTATGGTATCTCATATTGGATGGCAAGATAGCAATCATGTTGTCGCCTATTGTCGAGTGCCTCAGTATGATGACAAATATGTTGTATTTGAGGTTGGTAAACCTGATCTATCATCAATTATTGGTAATAAGACTTTAACAAGTGATGGTCATCCATCATTTGATTCTTCGGAAAGATGGATGGTCACAGATTCTTATCCTGATCGAAGAAGAATCCAAAACTTAATTATTTTTGATACTAAAAGTAACAAGAAATATGAAGTGGCTAAACTTCCACAACCAAAAGAATTTCAGAGCCCATCACATCATAAACATTGGGGCTGTGATCTTCATCCCAGATGGGATAGAAAGTCTGAAATGGTTTGTTTCGATGCTACTTTCAGCGGAGTTAGGAGTCTATGTACCATGAATTTTGGGAATGATATTTTGGAAGACAATTTAAAGTGTTTATCCAATACTGAAGCGCTATAACGTAATGATTACATCTCCCAAAAAGATAGCAATATATAGATGTGTATTTGGAGACTATGATATTGTCCTTGACGAGCGCGTAGTAATTCCTGAAGCTAACTACTATTTGTTTACTGATGATCCTTCGTTAGAAGTCTACCCTTACAGAAAGATATTGATTACTAAGGTCAATGATTCTCCATCTTTAACTAACAGATCATTAAAGCTGGTTATTCCAGACAGACTAGTCTCCTATGATATGACAATTTATTTAGATGGGAATATTGGTGTATTCTCTAGCCTAAGAAAACTGATAAATGAATTCTTAGCTAGCAAGGCCGATATCGGACTTTTTACTCATCCTAACCATAGCTCACTTGAAGGTGAGATTGAACTTTGCATTTTGAATAATAAGTCTTTGGAAAAAGAACTTAGAGCCGAACTTGCTTTTTATTCTCAATCGGCATATCCCAAGGTAGAGAAATTTTCTGACAACAGTATTCTCTTTCGAAAAAAACCTACTAAAAATACTTGTGAGGCGTTAATCGAATGGTTAGCCTTAGTGAAAAAATTTTCTGGCAGAGATCAATTGAGTTTACCCTTTATAAGATCAAAATATTCATTAAATGAACACTTTTTTGATTTTTCGCCTAGAACACGAGGCAATCAATATTTTATTGTTTTTCCTCACAAGATAAAGAGTTCTTCAATCTGGACGTTGAATTTATTTAAATTTAGATTGATTTTCAAGTTAAAAAAAATTTTGCTTTTTTATCTTTTTATTAAAAATTCAGTTCATGATAAGTATCATGGAAGATTACAATGACAAAGAATCAAGATTTCTTTTATGTAAACGAATGTAAAGTTTGTGGATCAAAACTTATTACCGCAGTTTTAATCAACGTAAAGGATAATGTAACTAATGCTATAGAATATAACGGATCAGTTTATGAGTGCAATAATTGCAAGACTGCTTTTTTCTCCCCCATGCTAAAGCCAGAAAATCTACTTCAAGCTTATAAAGGATATTACACTCAAAGCAAAGAAAATTTAGAGATTGCCTCTAATACGAGTCATGATCGTTTTGGGGTGTTTAAAGATTTTTACAGTTATAAATATAGGAAATTGAAGATAAAAAAAGGAATTTTGATTTCGTATGCTACTTATATAATTCCATTTGCGACGTTTTTTTTATACAGAGCTTCCAGGTTTTTGCCGGTCCCTTTCAAAAATAATGCTTTAACCTTATTAGATGTTGGGTGCGGGCGAGGAGATTTTTTAATCCGTGCTAAGTACTTCGGTTACAATGCTAATGGAATAGATTCTGATCCTGAGGCAGTTGACATAGCCCTTGCAAGAGGGCTCTCTGCGACGGTTAGCGAAATAAAAGATCTTCCTGAATCTGAAAAATATGATGCTATTACTTTAAGTCATGTAATTGAGCATGTTTACGATCCCAAACAACTTTTAGAAGATATTTATGTTAGGCTAAAACCTGGTGGTTACTTATATCTTGCTACCCCAAATTTTAATTCAGCTGGGAGACTGGCTTTTGGTAACGATTGGAGAGGTCTTGATGCTCCTCGTCACCTTCACTTATTTAACACTATTGCTTTAAAAAAATTATTAAAAGAGATGGGGTACGAGTCTGTTGAGCAAGTATATGATTTACCTCAATCTTTTGGGATAATCAATTCTAGTTTTAAGTTAAAGTCTAAGCATAGCAAGTCGTTACTGAAGTCATTAAAACAATGTTTCTTTCTCATTAAATATCGATTTTATCATCCCAACAATCTGGATGTGGCCGTGTTTAAATGTTATAAATCTGACACGTATAATAAAATCTCTAGAAATATCTAATCTTTAATTTTTCGTATTTTATTATTGATGAATCGTCTGGCTAAAATGATGCATACTCAAGATTCGCCATTAATTTCGGTAGTAATGCCTTGTTACAATTGTGAAAAATTTATTCAGGCGGCAATTGAAAGTGTTCTGAATCAAACATATAGAAATTTAGAGTTAATTATAGTGGACGATTTTTCTACTGATAATTCTAAATCTATTATTACTAGATTTTTGGCTCAGGATTCAAGAATTAAACCCGTATTCAAAGAAATTAATGAAGGTGCAGCAGTGAGTCGGAACGTTGCTCTTGATTTGGCGCAAGGTAATTATATAGCTTTCCTTGACGCTGACGACGTTTGGAATGCAAATAAGCTCGAAACACAAATTTATTTCATGTTGAAGCATGATTATGGGTTTGTGTATTCTTATTATAATGTAATGTCTAACGCTGGACAGCATTGCTATACACTTAAGGCGCCTATGACTGTCACGAGAAATAAACTTTTGTTTTCCTGCTTTATTGGATGTTCCTCGGTCGTTATCACTAGATCTTTTTTGGGGAGAAAAAGACAAAGAAACATCGTGTGTAGAAACGACTATATGTTTTGGTTAGATATTCTTAAAGACGGTAATGTAGGATATTGTTGCCCAGGTGTTTTCTCTTCTTATCGAAAAGGTTCAGGAATTTCATCTAATAAGTTACGTAATTTTAAATTTTATTGTTATGTAATAACTCATGCTACTTCATATGGAGTACTTTTGCTTTTTATTACGACACCAATTTTTTTAGCTGTTGATTTAATTAAAAAAATATTTCCGGATGTATATAATAAAATTATTGTTAAAATTTAGTAAAAATCAAAAAGTAATTTTATGGTTATATGTTAGAAGACTGTTTTATATTTTAGAGCACCTTTTAACATCCAAATAGAAGGTGTAAAAATGAATCTAGTAAATAAGCATGAATTGGCTGTGGGTAGTTCAAACAGCTTAAGGAATTCTCTTTTTAAAAGATTTTGCTCTGAAGGTTGGCGACTCTCTCATTCTTCGAGAGATACTATAAGCGATGAAGACCATTTTTTTCTAGATATAAATTCAGAGTGACAGATCATATAACTGAGATAATCATTAATAAGGAAATTGTATTTTTGAAATAAAAAATGAAAAAAATTAATAAAGTGATAATTCCCGTAGCTGGTTTAGGCACAAGAATGCTACCGGCAACAAAGGCAATTCCGAAAGAAATGCTTCCTGTTTTGAATAAACCTATCATTCAATACATAGTCGAAGAAGCAATCTTCGCAGGATTTAAAGAAATTATTTTAGTGACCCATTCAAGCAAGTATTCCATAGAAAATCATTTTGATAAAAGCTTTGAATTAGAAGCGACTTTGGAAAAAAGAGTAAAAAGAAGTTTATTGAAGGAAATAAGAAATATATCAAAATTTAATATTTCTATGCAAAGCATTAGACAAGGAGAAGCTAAGGGTTTGGGCCATGCAATTCTTTGTGCAAAAAGATTAATAGGCAAAGAACCCTTTGCCGTTATATTACCAGACATGTTGATTAGCAATGATAATGGAAGTGCCGGAGATTCGTTTAAAGAGATGAGATTAAACTTTGAAAAGGGAGAAATTTCTTCTGTTCTTCTTGGTAAGGCAAAAAAAGCAAATATTTCAAAATATGGAATTGCTCAAATAAAA
>MDTB01026853.1_pt1 | contig 24642 bp, 18 predicted proteins | sample 811161 | NCBI WGS metagenome assembly MDTB01 (sample SAMN05326650, study PRJNA326480) | marine metagenome | isolation source: seawater | place: Mediterranean Sea | collected 2009
AGGGAAATTTTTCACCAAAAATTTCATTTCCAGATTCAATTTCAATTGAAATAATTTTAAATTTTTTATTTACGAAAAATAATTTGTTATCAATTGCAATACAGTTACTTACTATATCTAAATTTTTATCTCTCCAATGAAATTTTCCAGTTTTTAAATCAATTAAAGAGGTGTAATTAGTTGTCCAGCCATTAAATGTATACAGAAATACATACCCATCTAACCTATATGTTCCAAGAATAGTATTAGACTCTTCAATTGTCCACTTAATGCTGTTCGTTTTTGAGTCTAAAAGAGATATTGATTTTTTTTTAATTATTATTACACTATTCATAATTATTCTATAATTCTAATTTTTTCAAATTACATTAAAATAATATGTTTAACTCTTTTAAATTATCTTTTTTAAAGATTATTTACTTATTACATTATTATACTAAATACAAAATATGAAATTTATTTTTATTTTATTTCTAGCATTTCTCTCTATTTCCTGTGAGACTAAATATAACGAGCATCAAAGGCCTAATTTTATTTTTTATATTTCTGATGATCAAGATTTTTTAGATTATAAAATATATGGAAATAATTTAATCGAGTCTTCTGGAGTATCTAAAATTGCTGAGGATGGTATAGTTTTTACTAATGCATATACATCTCAGGCAATTTGTTCTCCAAGTAGATCACAACTATTTACTGGGCTAAATCCTATTAGAAATGGTAGTTATGCTAACCATCTTCCTGTTAAATCTTCAGTTACAGGTATTGCTAAATATTTAAAAGAAGTAGGTTATGATGTATATTTATCAGGTAAAAGTCACATTAAACCTGATTCAGTTTTTGATTGGACACATTATTTTCCATTGAAAAACCGAAGATATTTCCAAATGGGAAAAATTAAGAATTTAATAAGAGACTCAAAAAACCCATATTGTTTATTTATAGCATCTACATTTCCTCATTTACCTTACATAGAGAATGATGATTATACTATAGATGACATATTAAAACTTCCTTATGAAGATTCTATTTCAGAATCTAAGATAGGGTATTATTCAAATGTTAAGATAGATAATGACCAATTCTCTGAAATTATAGAGACTGTAGATTCAGTTGATAATAATACGGTTTTATTTTATATCTCTGATCATGGAATTTCAGGGAAGTGGAGTATTCGTGAAAATGGTTTAAAGATTCCTCTAGTTATAAGATGGCCAGATGTCATTAAATCAAACTCTAAATCTAACGTTTTAATAAATATAGTAGATATTATGCCAACAATATTAGAAATAGCTGGTGCTAATATTCCAGATCACCTTGATGGTAAAAGTTTTTTAAAAACATTGATGGGAAACAAAAATGAGATTAATAAATACATTTTTGGAATTTCTACAAGACAAAATGTTAGAAACCCAAAGGTTTTCCCTTCTAGATCAGTGAGAGACAATAGATATAAGTTTATACTAAATTTTAATTCTATAGATGTTTATAAAAATAATTTAACCATAAATTCTGCTGTAAATTATTTTATTGAGAAAGGAGCATTGTCAGAACCTGATATCCCATACATGGAGTTATTTGATCTTGAGGAAGATCCATTTGAAAAAAACAATCTAGCTAGTAATGAAAAATATAATGAAATAAAGAATCATTTGGAATCTGTGTTAAGAAACTGGATGAGAAACCAAAATGACTTTGTAGGAGATGGTTCAGTTCCACTTATAAAAGCAACTCGTCACCCTCTAGATAAGATTTCACCTTGGAATAAAATTCCAATATATATAGAGGGTACACTTGAAGATGAAGATTATATGACTTCACACTACTGATGCTATAATCTATCTCTTAATTATAACCTTAACTCTATTAAATTTATTATCTGTTCCAATTACATTCAGAATATATAACCCATTTTCAATATTAGAGACATTAATATGATAATCTCTATTTTTCTGATTTATACTATTAGGTTTAATTATTTTTCCTGATAAATCATTGAAATATATTTCTCTCACATTAATATTATCCTTAACACTTACTCTTAATTCAGTTTTAACTGGATTAGGGAAGATATTATCAATTAACGTAATTGACTCAATAAATAATGGTATTTGACATCCATCAGCTCCTACTAAAGCTCCAGAAGGAGTATTAGGACACTGATCAATATCATCTGTGACACCATCTCCATCTGTATCTTTTATGAGTATAAGACTTCCGTCTGATGTAATACTTACCTCAGCTCCACCAAATAAATATATTTGTTGTAATTGAGATTCAGTTATTCCATTAGCATTAGTACCGAAACTTACCACGTTATCTTTAAAATTATTCATGACAAGTAAACCTGTTCCCCAATTTGCTGAAGAGTTATCTGCAAATGCTATCTTAGATACTGATGCGGTATCAATAATAAGATTAAGGTTTCCTTGACCCATCGTGATAGTGCCAACACTTGACTGGTCTTTAAGAACATTTAAAACTAGAGTGCTAGCTGTAGTTTTAATATTTCCTTTAAAAATATTCTTGCCATTAATAGTTATCACATGACCTGTTGAGGTAGCGTCTGGTTCAATAGTTGAACCCGAAGCAAGGAAATTTCCGTCATCAGCAGTATTAGCTGTTAACCTTCCATTATTTCCTAACATCCTAAGACCTCCAGTAAAGTCTGAATTATCTGATCCAACCCCGAAGTTAATTGTTGAAGCTGCACCTACTTGGAATAAAGCTTCTCCCTTAAGTTTAGAGTTTATATTTATGCTTCTACTTGCCTGAGCAACAAACTTTACAGAAGTAGAATCTTTAAGAGTTAAATCAGAATTAAATGTAATTACACAAGCCCCTCCAGCAGTTGCCATTATAGTCTCAACTGCATCAGATGATTCTAGAACTACATCAATATCAAATGTTAATTGAGCGTCTTTAGCATTATTTTGAATAGGCTGCGTTACTCCGGTTCCATTTATTTTTAATGTATTTGAAGTAGAGATAACTGCTGCATTAGGAGCATTATTTCCTAATTTAATTTGTGCAATTTCAATATCTTCGTCAATTCTGATAGTATCTAATAGAGTTACTTTTGCGGTATTGACATTAGGTATACCATTTGACCAATTATTTTTATTTGACCACAATTGATCTCCTGACGAATTATTAAATGTTGATGAAGATACCTCTTTACCACTAATTTTTCCAGTAGCACTTATCTCGACATCAGTTCCTCCTATATCAATTTTAGCTAACTGATCTGAGGTTAATCCATTAGCATCAGAACCAAAGCTAATAACATCATCTTTGAATCCGACAACAACTAGTTTACCAGCTCCCCAAACAGAACTTGAATTATCCGCAAATGCAACACTAGTTAGTCCAGAAACATTAAGGTTTAAGTTACCTGCACCCAAAGTTATTAGTCCCGCACTAGATTGATCTTTTGTTAATTTAAGTGTTAGAGCATTAGCAGTTGTCTTGATATTTCCTTTAAAAATATTTTTACCATTAATAGTTATCACATGACCTGTAGAGGTTGCATCGGGTTCAATCGTTGATCCTACAGGTAGGAAACATGAATCATCAGATGTGTTTGCTATTAGCTCACCATTATTTCCAAGCATCTTAAATCCTCCAGTAAAATCACTATTATTAGAAGCTGATCCAAAAACAACATCAGAAGCAGCACCTACTTGGAATTGGCCTGATCCCTTTAGTTTACCATTCATATTAAAAATTCTACTATTTTGGGCAACAAATTTGGTAGGGATATTTAAAGTTAAATCTTCAGAGAATGTTACAGAACAAATTCCGCCACCACTTAATTGGAATGTCTCTATGGCATCTGTAGAGTTAAGTATTACATCGACTTGGAAATTAAGGTCTACATCTTTCCCGTTATTTTGAAGAGGTTGAGTTACACCCTGTCCAGTAAGTGTTAAAGTATTATTATTTGAACTTGTAACGGATACATTTCCAAAACCACCTGCTAGTTTTATTTGACCTATTGAAACATCAGAGTCAAGAATTAAATTTGCTTTTAAAGTTACTTTTGCATTAGGTACATTAGGTATTCCATTATCCCAGTTTGCAACATTTGACCAAAGATTATCAGATCCGCCATTTGTAAATGATGACACTGAAATTTCTGGTGGTGCTTCTGCATTAATTTTTCCAGATGCATCAATTACTACTGCTGTACCTCCAATATCAATATTAGCTAATTGACCTGATGTTAAGCCATTAGCGTCTGTACCAAAGCTGATAACGCCATCTTTAAATCCAGTAGTAACGATTTTTCCTGTCCATGTATTTGAAGAACTATTAGCAAAAGCAAGATTTGTTACACTTGCGTCTATAGATAAATTTAAATTACCTGCCCCTAGAGTTATGCCACCTACACTTGACTGGTTTTTATTAAAATTATATGTAATAGCTTTAGTTTTAGATTCAATATCACCTTTAAAGGTATTAGCTCCATTGACTGTCACTTCTACACCTTCAGAATTTGCTTCTGCTGATATTTTATTTCCAGATGCAATAAACGTTCCATCATCTGAAGTGTTAGATGTAATCTTAGCATTATTTCCTAAAACTTCTATAATACCTGAATGGTTAGTCCCGTCAAATGAGGGACCAAAAACTACTTGACCAGCTGAATTAATAATTAGTTTTTTAGTAGAAGTAAGTGCGTTATTAAATTCAATTCTTTTGTTACCAGTAACATTAGCTGTCTTTATATCAGTCGCACTTGAGACTGTTAAACTTCCATTTGAACCAAAAATAATTTTTGCTTCACCCTGAGCAGCATTATTTGCAGCTAATATCTGAAATGCTTCAGTTGCCTGGCTAGAATTTACAGTTAATGGTAAGTCAAACTTAATGTCTTTACCGCCCTGAGCTTGAGTATTTGCATTTACAACAACTGCTGTTACATTAACTCCAGTTAATTTAAGAGTTCCTCCGTTTAGTGCGGTTATAGTAGTTACTGCTTCGAGAGTAGCAGCAGTACCAATTTTGATTTGGGCTACTTGAACATTTGTGCCGTCAATTATCGGATTTCCTTTTTTTATAACAACTTTATGACCAGATCCATTACCAATGTTTCCGTTTGACCAGTTTCCTGCATCCATCCACAAGTTATTTCCTGTGTTATTATTAAAATATCTCTGTCCGTAAACAACTGAGGAAGAGAATATTAAAGAAAGTATAAGTATTAATTTTAATGATTTCATAGTTGATTAATTAGTAATTCTATTTGGTAAATTCAAAAACCCAGTTTCCATCTTTTATTCCACCTGAAACTGAGAAAGAGGTTCTAAGAGTAGTTTCTGTTGCAGATATACTCACAACAACTCCGTCGTTTCTTTGTAGTTTATTTTTGTCTCCATTCTGAAATGTCCATGACCCAGAGTTAGGCCATACCTCAGTACCGCTATCCTCACTGTGACTTGTTGAAAAGTTTCCACCACTTTTTGTGGCACCAGAAAGAGTTAATGTCATGTTGTTAAAAACGTCTACAATTGTTCCATCTTTAGTGACAGAACTAGCTTTAACTGTCCAGGTCCCATTTAAAAGTTCAGCTTGAACATCAAGAGGATCTGTTGGGTTGGGATTTGGAGTTGCATCATCTCCTCCTTCTTCTCCACAAGAAACAGTTATAAATATTGTTAATATCAGATATAATATATTGATTTTTTTCATGCGTAATAATTTTTTGGAACTAATTTGTATTGAATCTAAATAAAAAAAAAATAATATGTTAATTTTGAATCTTATTTCTTTAAAAATTTTACGATTCCTTAACATAACTTTAATAAATATTGTTTTTTTTTAAATTTTGATATTAATATTTAATAATAATTCAATTTGAGAAAAATAAATTATTTTATAAAATCATGAAATTCTATTTATACTTTTTTTTAATATTTTCTCATATTTCAATTTATGCTCAGGACTTTTCTTTGAGTGGTAGAGTACTAGATGAGAATGCTGATGGTCTTCCAGGTGCCACCGTAATTATTAAAGGAACTACAAATGGAACAATAACTGATATTGATGGTTTCTTTACAATTAGCGTCCCAATTAATTCCGTAATTGAAATTTCATATTCTGGTTATATCAAAAGAGAAATTAATATAGAGAATAATGATTCCCTTAATATCTATTTAGAGCCAGATATCGAAACTTTGAGTGAGGTTTTAGTTATTGGTTATGGCTCACAAGAGAAAATAAATGTAACTGGTTCAGTAGCAACTATTAAACAGGAAGACTTAATTTCTGTTCCTGTAGCTAATACCTCAAATTTAATTGCTGGAAAGGTGCCAGGTGTTATGACAAGACAAAACTCAGGTCTACCAGGAGGAGAGAACACTCAGATAAGAATTAGAAGTTTTAGTGAGTCTCCTTTGGTATTAGTTGATGGTGTTCCAATGGACTTCTCAAGAATTGATCAAAATGATATTGCTAATATAAGTGTTCTTAAGGATGCGTCTGCAGCTGTTTATGGAGCCAGAGCTGGAAATGGAGTTATACTTGTGACAACTAAACGTGGAGAAGATGGTGCTCCAAAAATTTCCTTTAGCTCAAATTATACTACTCAGTCTGCAACAGCTTTTTTAGAACATGTGACTCCATCCCAGTATGTCGAGTTAGTAAGAGAAGCTAATCTTAATGATTTTTTTGATGCTAATGCCACATTTACAGAAGATGACATATTAAAATATAGAGATAAGTTAGAGGGTTATGAAGGTGGTGATTGGGTTAATGCACTTATAGAAAATAATGCACCTATGCAACAATATAATCTTAATGTATCAGGTGGTAATGAAAATGTAAAGTATTTTACTTCTTTCGGATATATTGATCAAGAAAGTTTTTTTAGATCTAGAGATTTTGATTATAGGAGATATAGCACAAGATCAAATTTAGATATTAAACTTAATAAAAATTTAAGTTTTGGTGTTGATTTGTCATACCGTCAAGATATCAGAGAGAGACCTTCAAGAGATGCTTTGTCTAATATATGGATTGATTTATCTACTGCACAGCCGATATACCCAACCTCTATTCCTGATGGACAAATAATACCAGATCCTACAAAACCATATGTATCATATTCTGGATCTACGACGGGAAATAGAAACCCAATAGCTAGGTCAAGTAGAAATATTTTTGGAACCTATGACAGGTTAGATAACACATTTAGGGGTAAAGTCGGATTCAAGTATAATATTCCAGGAGTAGATGGTCTTACTCTTAAGGCTGATATGAATATACAAGTTCTTGATAGGTCAGAAAAATCTTTCAGGAACCCGTACAATGTATATAGATATGTTAAATTAACCGATACTTTAACTTTAGAAGGTGTTGGGAACAGTATTTCATCAATTTCTGACTCTCAATTTAGAAGGACATTACTATATCCATTAGTCTCTGCCGAGTACATTAAAAATATTGGCTCTCATGATTTAAAAGTATTATTTGTTGCAGAGCAGACAAGAAGAAGTTATAGTAGATTCTCGGCAACTAGAAAAAATTTGTTTACAACTTCAATACCTGAGCTATTTATAGGTTCAGAAAATGAACAGACAAATGATGGATATTCAGGTTCAGATATTGGTAGAAAGAGTGTGGTTGCTAGGATAAATTATAGATTTAAGGACAGATATTTATTTGAATCTACAATTAGAGCTGACGGTAATGTGTTATTTGCGCCTGTTAGCAGATGGGGATATTTTCCAAGTTTTTCTTTTGGTTGGATAACCTCTGAGGAACCTTTCTTCTCTTCTGGAGATAATATAAGTTTAAAGGTAAGGGGATCATACTCTCAGCTAGGAGATGATTCAGCTAATGGTATAAATGGTTTTGATTATTTGGCAGGGTACCAATCCCAGAATATATATTTATTTGGAAACAACGATGCTCAGACTACTATAAGGACATTGGGAGAGGTTAATCCATTTCTGTCATGGGAGATAATGACTATGTACAATTTTGGGTTAGAGACTTCATTTTTAGAGGGTCAAATTCAATTTGAGCTAGACTATTTTTATAGAGAAAGAAAAAATATACTTAGTAATGATTTAAAATCAGTTCCAGAAGAAGGTGGATTTGATTTACCCTTAACAAATGTTAATAAAAGTGATGACAGAGGTATTGAGTTTTACGCTAATTTCAAACAAAAAATAGGAGATTTTAATTTTGAATTTGCTCCTAATTTTGCATATGCTAAAGAAAAATATATTATTAGAAAGGACTTAGAAAATTTTATAGATCCAGATTATATTAGGATATATGGTAGGGAAGGTCAGTGGGTAAATAGAAGATTAGGGTATTTGTCCGATGGAATTTTTATGAGTCAGGATGAAATTAATAATCATAAAATAATCCAAGATGGGAATGGAAATTTAACTTTAAGACCAGGAGACATCAAATATAGAGACCTTGACAGTAATGACACCATTAACTTTAGAGATCAGGATCTTATTGGTTACTCTTCCAATATGCCAGAAATATCTTTTGGAATGGATATTAAGATTAAATATAAGAATTTACAATTATCTTCAATATTACAAGGTGCCTCTAAATTTAGTATATATATCAATGGTCCTGCTGCAAATATGTTTAGTAATGGATCAATACCATTATCCTATCATTATGATTACGCTTGGCAACCTCACCCAAATAATCCTGCAGAAAATATTAATCCAGATGCTATTCTACCTGCAGCTAGTTTATCTTCAAATAGTAATAATGCTAAAATATCTGACTTCTGGTTAAGAGATGTTAGGTACTTAAGAATTAAAAATATTAATTTATCATATAATATTCCAGAAAGAGTTTTATCTAAAATTGGATTAAAGTCTTCCCAGATTTATATTTCTTCTGAAAACCTTAAAACTTGGAATAACTTAGGAATATATAAAAACACATTCGATCCTGAATTTGATCCTGGAACTCAAGCTACCAGAAGGTATCCAATTACAAGATCATATACTGTTGGATTAAGATTATTATTTTAAAAAAATGAAAAACATTAAAAAAACATATATTTTATTTTTTATAATATCATTAATGGGTTGTTACGATCCTTTTGACCTTACAAGAAATGATATTATATCTGATGAGATGGTATTTGATAATCCAACATTAGCTGATGCTTTTCTATTTGATCTTTATGATAGGGCTCAGTTCCATATAAAATCAGGAAATGGCAATCTAAATATGGGTCTTATTAGTTCTTACGGAGGTGAATCAAGAAATTATGGTGTTTCATGGCAAGCCCCATACACACAAGTAATAGATGTAGATTATAATGAAAATGGACTTATTGGTAAAGTGATAGATTATTATGATTATTCTTTAATAAGAGAATCTAATCAACTTATTAATAGGTTACCTCTTTCAAATAATTTGAGTCAATATTTTATAAGTTCTCGAGTTGCTGAGGCTCGTTTTATTAGAGCTCATGCATATTTTGAGATGGTAAAAAGATATGGGGGAGTTCCACTTATAACAGATGTCCTTCCTATTCAAGGAACCAAAACGGAAATATATAGAGAGAGAAATTCTGAGAAAGAAATTTATGATTTTATTTCTGATGAGATGGATGAAATTTCAGAAATTTTACCTCCTTTTCCTGTTGAAGACGGAAGAATAACAAAATGGGTTGCTTTATCTCTAAAAAGTAGAGCTATGCTTTATGCAGCTAGTGTAGCTAATTTTGGTTATGAGCAACTAGATGGCATATTAGGCTTTCCATCAGGAGAGGCAAATTTATATTATCAGAAATCATTAGACGCATCTAGAGAAATTCTACAGTCTGGTGTTTTTTCTCTTTATAAAGAATCCTCTGATCCAGTCGAAAATTTTGGTAATCTATTTATTGATGAAGATAAAAATTCTGAAGTTATTTTTAGTGAGAAATATGATTACGAAGCTGGAAAAAGCCACCAGTGGGATGCACTTGCTCAGCCAGCAGGTTTTGGTTTCAACTGGAGTTCAAATTATACTGTGTATTTAGAGACTTTGGAACAGTTTGATTTTGTAGATGGGACCACAGGAAAAATTGATAGAATAAATTATGATGGATCTACACCAATTGATCCAAATTGGTATTTTGAAATGAGAGACCCAAGGATGAGAGCCTCGATATTTTATCCGGGATCTAAGTTTAAAGGAAGTACGGTATTTTTTCACAGGAATATGACTGGAAATTTAGAGGGATGGCCTAAAAAAGGTCATTCTAAACTAACTGGTAGTATGGCTACAGGATTATTAATTAGAAAAAGTGTCAATCCAGATACACCTGATGCTACAAGGTCAAGTACTGATTTTATAGTTTATAGGCTAGGTGAAATTTTATTAAATTATGTTGAGGCTGCCTTTTATCTTGGTGACCCTAATGGTGATATGTTAAGTGTAATAAATGAATTAAGAGATAGGGCTGGTATGCCTGACTTATTATCATCTCAACTAACAGAAAACAAAATTAGACAAGAGAGAAGATGTGAATTAGCGTTCGAAAACCATCTATTCTGGGACTTGAGAAGATGGAGAATAGCTGTTGAAGAATTAGATAATAAAAGGAGACACAGATTACATTACAATTTTAATGCAAATGATGGGACATATTCAATTGAAATGGCCGATGGTGATTTAGGAGGATTGAGACTCCACCCTGAAAGAAATTATTATTATGCTTTAGGTTTAAAGAGACTTGCTGATAACCCTAACCTTATTGAAAACCCTGGATATTAGAATGAAATATATATACATAACTAATTTCTTATTTATAATATTCCTATTTGGATGTATTGACGATGAGTTAAATTTTTCAAGATATGAAAGGGCTATTAATGCCTCACCATTTTCAGGTAATGAAACTGAGATTTTAGATAAGAAGGGTATAGGAATGCCTTATAAGAATCAAACTTGGTCTAAAAGAATTGGTAGATTAAAACCATTTTGGCACTACTCTTGGAATAGAGACCTTAAGGATGAAATTCCTGAAAATGTTGAGTTTGTACCTATGTTTTGGGGAACTTCAAGTGTTAATGATTCTGAAATTAATAAAATTAAAGATCTTGTAAGTGCAGGGTATGTTAAAAATGTACTGGGATTTAATGAACCTGATTTGGAAACTCAATCAGACCTTACTGTTGATGAGGCTATAGCCTTATGGCCAAAACTTGAAGAAATAGGTGTTCCTCTTGGAAGTCCGGCTCCAGCTGGTTTAAATAATGGTTGGTTAGATGAATTTATGTCGAGAGCTGAAGACGAAAACCTAAGAATAGATTTTATTTGTCTTCATCTATATTTAGGTAATAATCCAGTCTTATTTCTGGATAAAGTAGATTATATTTTTCAAAAATATAACAAACCTATTTGGATTACAGAAATGGCAGTAGTTGATAATAGTGCCTCATCAGTAGAAGATAATAAGCACACTATTTCTGAAGTTCTAGGAACGATGAGGGTTTTATTACCAGAACTTTATAATAGACAATACGTCAAAAGGTTTGCTTGGTTTAATGGAACTAAAGACTCTCCAAATTTTCCTAGATTGGCATCGTCAATTTTATATGATGAAGATGATAATTTAACAGAACTTGGAGAATATTATGCTAATTACAAACCCAATTTATTAAGTGGATCAGGATCTGACCCTGTTATTGAGGTTGTTCAAGAAGTACCTGGGAATTTTTTACAGAATGGGACCTTTGAATCAGGAGATATTACACCGTGGGGGGGATTTAAAAATGCAGTGATAGCTTCCTCAGCTCAAGAGCCAAATACTGGAAATTTTCTTGCTAGAATTGAACCTCATGATGGATCAATTTTTCAAATATTTGATTTAGAAATTAATAAAAAATATGAATTATCATTCTTTAGTAGGTGGAAATCAGAAACTTCAAATACATTTAATGTTGTTATTAGAAATGAAGAGGATGGTAATAAATTTAAATTTGTTGAGTATGAAATACCAAAGTCTGATGAGTGGACTGAGACTAAACTAGAGTTTACTGTACCTGACTCCGTTTCTCTTTCTAAACTTGTTTTTTATAAGCCTCAGCTTGATCCAATTTTACCTACATTTTTTTTAGATGATGTAGTCGTTCTTGAAAAAGAATAACTTACTGATAAGGGACCTTATCTAAAATTTCAAATTTTACTAAATCAATTGGGATATTTCCAGACTCATTAAATTTTTTGAAAAAACCTTTAAGAGTAAACTCTTTATTTTCCTTCTCAAGCTTCTCAGCATACTCTGCTAAAATTTTTTCTGCCATATATTTCCCTGTTATGTATGACGTTCCATATCCTGGTTGTCTTAAATATAAATGCTGTTCAAATTTTAGGAGGTGTGGTTCTCTATTCATCCATCTTCTTGGTGTCCACTTAACATGAACCCCTCCTGCTTCTTCCATTGTCATCTCATTGGCATGAGCATATAATGATCCAAGTCCTCTTGCAGCTCTCTGTGCAATCATTATCCAAACAATTTCTCTTGACCTAGGGCTATCATTATATAGACCAGCATGCATAAACATTTCTTCAACTCCTGTAGCAATTCCTTCATTTTTAGTATCAAAGATATTATAAAGGAGAGCGCCTCTTCTTATAGGGCTTTCATGTGGATTATCTCTCATCTCAGCTAAATCAAACCAATGAACAAAATGAGAATATAGGGGTAAAGGGTCAAGATGAAGACCTATATTAAAAAAATTCCTTTCGTTCTCAGGAACATATTTTCCCATGTGTTCTCTTAGAGCTGGTTCCATATTTTCTTTGAAAGGCATGATATCTTTATTCTTAATAAAGTCAATAAACCTTCTTACTCCCTCTTCAGTTAATCTTTCAAAATCCTCAGGTGTGTTTGCAGGAGAAAGTTCAGGAAGATTTCTGTTATTATGTTCTTCCAACTTTAAAGATGACCATGACCTGTCAAGTTCTCTTTGTAAGAGACTTACCTCATCCTCCCAAGTCATTGGAAGTAGGTGTACATTTTGTTGGTACCAGGTATAGTTTTCTTTACCTATACCAGATGGACCTGTTTTTTTTGATGACTCATCTTCTAACCATTTAATAAATTCTTCGGTAGAATTTATTGCATTCTTAATTTCTTTATTAATCTCATGTTCAGATGATAAATTTAATTTAGATCTCACTACTATTAAATTATCTCTCTGCTGTCTTAAGTTTTCAATGCCAGCTTCCCAAAGTTCTTTAGCATTACCTGTCAAGTTTATCTTAGCCTGATTTAAAAATGGGGTAATTGACTTTAATTCATTAATAATCTTTTGTTCAGATTCTGAACCTAGAGGTATGTCATACATCCAAAATTCGAGAACTCCATGGTTTGTTGGTCCCTCGTGAGCTGGAACGTCACTCTGATACATCCATAATGTCTGATAGTAAGCTGGATCTCTCTCCCAGGGCCTTAATACTCTATAATTAAAGTCATACCCATTCATTTCAGCTCTTACAATATGCCAATCTATCTGATCATTTACTGACCAATTACTAATATTAAAAGAGTTAAGTCTTTTCCTTAATGAAATAAAATTATTATGATCTTTTTCAAACCTTTCCTTTGTGTAGTCAGGTGCGCCATTTAGAAGTGGCGGAGACTCAAAGTCTCTCCACTCATTAAATAGATTTACTAAATCTTTATATTCAAGTTTAGAATCGATATTATAATTTTCTTGTGAACTGCATCCAAGTATGAATAGTAGAATAATAATTGCTCTCATTTGACTAACTTAATTAATTAACTTGAAGTAAATATAAATTGTTTTATTTTGTGAAATGAGGATTTCTCATAAGCATAAGTTTATTTTCTATTGTAATCCTAAAACTGGGTCTGATAGTTTTAGAGAAATGTTAAATGCATATTCTGATATCAAAGTAAATAACAACTCAAAAATACAAGGAGAAAAATATCCCTTTTATACTCATATTTCTCCAATTGAAACAAAAGAAATATTTAAAAATCTGGGTTGGAATTATGAAGATTACTATAAGGTTGTATGTACAAGAAATCCATACAATAAGTTAGTGTCTCTTTATGAGATGGTCTACAAAAGATACCCAAATTTTTTAAGGCCAGATTTTAAAAAATGGGTTATTAAAACAAAAAATAATAAAACTGGCGGAGGAGGAAAAGACCATCAGAGATGGAGAAAATATGGTACTTATGCTTTAGAATATTTTATAAAAGATGAGAAAGGAAATTTTCTAGTAGATAAAGTGATTAGACTTGAAGACTTTTCACAAGAGGTTCCTAATTTATTTAAACATCTTAAATTACCTGAAATTAGAGGTATTGTAAAAAAAAATGTTGGAAAAAAAAGAAAAAGCATCCAAGAATATTATGACTCTGAGTTAGTCTCAATTATCAAAAAAAGATACTCTTGGGAATTAAAAAATTTTTGCTATGATTTATTTTGAAACTCTATCTTTTGCTTCATTTTCTATATCAAAAGCTTTAGTGCTAAAAAATTGAACTTCTCTAATTATTTTTCCACCCTTCCACTCGTATGAGATGTGAAATGGAAAATTAATATTTTCATTTGTGTATTTTCCTTTTGCAGAAAATTCACTCCATATAGAAGTCCATACATTTCCATTTGAATAGTAAGTTGTCTCAATCTCTAGATTGTCATGATCTTCATATTGAGATTCTTTAAATTTGATATCATCAAAAAGGTCGAAGATATTTTCAACTCCTGCTATGAACTCTTCCTTATTTAAAATTTTTCCATTAGAATCAGTAAATTCAAGGTCTTCGGAGAATACTTGTTTTAGGTATTCAATTTCTTCGTTTTCAACTGATTCAAATACCTTTTGAATCATTTTAGAGTTATCATCATCAATTTTAACATCTCCGAAGCTTGTGTTTTTATTATCACAGGAGAATAATAAAATTATTGATAGAAAGAATAAGTTTTTCATATTAGTAATTTTAGTTTATATTCTAATTTAAATATGAAATAAGAGAATTAAAAAGTTTATTTAGATATAAAAATTTCATGAGAAAGCTTCTTGCAATTTTTTTTACACTTGTAATATTATCCTGTAAAGAAAAAGAAACCAAATTTGTGGATATATCAGGTATGGTTCTTATTAATGGATCTACCTATTTTATGGGAGGTAATGACGAGGAAGCAAATCCTGATGAACTTCCAGTTCATGAGGTTAAAGTAAATTCTTTTTGGATAGACGAGACAGAGGTAACTAATGAAGAATTTTCTGCATTTATAGATGCAACTGGATACGTAACCACTGCAGAAATTAAACCTGATTGGGAAGAAATCAAGAAAGATCTCCCTCCTGATACACCTAAACCTGATGAGAGTGTGTTTGTTCCTGCATCACTAGTTTTTAAAAAAAATGAAAACGTATCAAACTTAAATAATCATACACAGTGGTGGGACTGGGTCCCAAGTGCAAACTGGAGGCAACCTGGAGGAGAAGGGACTTCTATAGAGGGGAAAGAAAATCATCCTGTAGTCCATGTTAGTTGGTTTGATGCTGTCGAATACGCTAGATGGAAGGGTAGGAGGTTACCAACAGAAGCAGAATGGGAATATGCCTCAAGAGGTGGACTCATAAATAAAACGTATAGCTGGGGAGATGATAGAAACTTAAGTTTATATGCTAACACATGGGAGGGTGAGTTTCCAAAAAATAATATGAAGATGGATGGCTTTGAGTCAACAGCTCCAGTTAAAAGCTATCCACCAAATAGTTATGGCCTTTACGATATGTCTGGAAATGTCTGGGAATGGTGTTCAGACCTCTACAATTATAATTATTACTCTTCTCTAGTTAATAAGGTGTCAGATAATCCAAAAGGTCCAAATAAAAGTTTTGATCCTAATGAACCATTTGCTCTTAAGAGGGTAGTCAGGGGAGGAAGTTATTTGTGTAGTAAATCATACTGTACAGGGTATAGAAATTCTATGAGAATGAAAAATACTCCAGACACAGGCTCTATGCATATAGGTTTTAGAACAGTAATGGACGTAAAATAATAGTTATCATGAGAATTTTAATTTTACTAATACTACTGCCATCAACTATTTTTTCTCAGGACAAATCAGATGTTATTGATAAATTTATTACTGAGGGTAAAGAACTCTGGAGTATTCCAGGAATGAGCGTAGTAATAGTTCAAAATGATTCAACAGTTTATAAAAATACCTATGGAGTAAAAAATTATTTTCAAAATGATCCTGTAGATAGTAAAACAATTTTTTCGATGGCCTCTACTACAAAAGCATTTATTGCTATGGGTTTGGGAATATTGGTTGATAGAGACTCAATAAATTGGGACGATAAAGTAATATCACATTTCCCCTCATTTAAACTATCTGATGATTATATAACAGAAGATGCTAGGGTAAAGGATTTACTTACACATAACCTAGGTATTGGCAATGAAGATAGGTTATGGACCACAGATAGCACTTCTGTTGATGAAATGCTATATAATTTTTCTAAATCAGAAAAAAAATATTCTTTAAGAGGAGGTTATACATATCAAAATATCATGTACGTAATAGCAGGGAAAGTAATTGAAAATGTTTCTGGGATTTCATGGCAAGACTTTATTGAAGTTAATATTTTAGATAAAATTGATTTTTCTTGTACATTAACTTGGTCTAAAGATATTTTCAATTATAAAAACCATACATACCCTCATATGATTGATTATGATGAAGGTATTGTTAATGTCCCCTTTACTATTTCTGATCAGATTGGTGCTGCTGGAATGATGTGGTCTTGTGCTGATGATATGGAAAAATATCTAAATTTCCTTTTGAATAAGTCAGAAGTTAATGGAGAGAAGGTTCTATCTGAAAACACATTTAATTATATTTTTGAACCTCAAATTTTAATAGGAAACTCTTTCTACCCAACATCAAAACTCACAAAACCTAAATGGAAAACTTATGGCTTAGGTTGGTTTCAGCATGATTATAGAGGATATCAAATAGATATGCACACAGGTAGTCTTCAAGGTTTAGTAGCAATTATTGCTTTAGTAAGAGATAAAAATATTGGAGTTCAGGTCTTTGCAAATCTTGATGGTGCTGAGTTAAGACACGCTATCATCTATAAAGTATTTGATTTGTTATTATTTGATGATGACTCAAGAGATTGGAATGGAGAAGTATACTCATTATATAAAGAGAGGTCAGAAAAATATAAGAAATCATACCAAGATATTTTTACTAATAGAGATATTGAGTCAAAAATGTCCTTGAATTTGGAGGATTATGTTGGTGTTTATTCTAGTAAGATGTATGGTGAAGTTACTATTTCTTTAAATAAACCTAAATTAAAGAAAGGGAAACCATATTTGAATGCAGATATTAATAATGACATAAAAAATTTTGATTTGCAGTGGTGGGAAAATGATACCTTTATTACTGATAAAGATGAGAAATGGAGAGAAAAGTTATTGATTGATTTTATTATAGAAGATAAAATTTCCAAACAGCTAATTATTTATGATGTTATATTCAATAAGAAAAATTAATATTTTTTTAATTTTCTACTTTCTATTTTCTTGTGATAATACTAAAAAGAAGAACGTCATAATCATTCTTGCTGATGATTTGGGTTATACTGATCTTAGCTGTTTTGGTAGTGAGATAAATACTCCAAATATTGATAATTTAGCTTCTGATGGAGTTATTTTCACTAATTATTACTCATCTCCATTGTGTGCTCCTTCTAGGGCTATGCTTCTTTCAGGAAACGATAACCACGTGGCAGGCATTGGCATACAAGCATTTAGATCTAAAGATTATGGATATGAAGGTATACTCTCTGAGAGAGTAGCAATAATTCCTGAGATATTAAAAAGTAATGGATATAGGACATTTATGTCTGGTAAGTGGCACATAGGAGGAGATCCTATAAGTAGGGGATTTGATGATACATTTGTTCTACTCCCTGGAGCATTTACCCACTATGATAATAATAAGCCCATCAAGGGATATCCTGATTCTGCATTTTCTTTGAATGGAAAAAGAATTTTATGGGATGAAGGTAAATATTCGACAGATGAATATACTGACAGGTTTATAAATTATATTGATAAATCTGATGACTCCCCATTCTTTGGGTATTTATCATTAACTGCACCGCACTGGCCTCTTCAGGTAGATAAAAATTTTTCAGATAAGTATAGAGGTCTTTACGATAATGGTTATGAGGATATTAAAATTTCTAGACTTAATAATATAAAAGCTAAACAACTTATAGATATTAAAGAGGAGCATTTTAAAGTAAAAGATTTTAGATCGGAATGGGAAAATCTATCAGATGAAGAGAGAAAAATAGAATCAAGAAAGATGGAAATATATGCTGGAATGATTGATAATCTAGATCATAATATTGGAAGAATAATTACACATTTAAAAAATAAAAACAAATTAGAAAATACAATTATAATTTTTATGTCAGATAACGGAGCAGCAGCTGAGGATTTCTATTATAATAAGACATATGGCCCATATATTCAAGATAAATTTTCATATAAATATAATGATATGGGTAAACCGGAGTCTTTCATATCTTTAGGAAAGAATTGGGCTGATATGATAACTAATCCTTTTAATTTATATAAGGGTTATACTTCTTCAGGTGGGATGAGATCACCACTAATCATCTCTGGAATTTCTACTGAAAAAAAAACATCTGAAGAGTTCATTACTTTACTCGATATAGCACCTACAATATACAGTATAACTAACTCTTTATACCCTCAAATATTTCATGATAAAACAATTCAAAAACCTATTGGAGCGAGTATAATTCCATATCTAAATGGTGAAGATATTGAGATTCATGATAAGGACTATGTTTTTTCATTTGAACATAGTGGAAATGCTGTTTTAATAAAAAATAAATGGAAAATTGTAAATAAGACTTCTCCTTTCAACAACAATAATTTTGATTTATATCATCTTGATGATATTTCAGAATCTAATAATTTAAAGGAAAAAGAAGAAATTATTTATAATGATTTACTTAAAGAATGGAAGAAATATAGTTTGTCAAAAAAAATAATTTTTCCAACACCATATAAAGATGATTTAAATTAATTACTCAAAATTAATATCTAGCTTATTTTCTTTAAAAAATTCATTTAATATATCTTCAACTTCTTCTTTATCTTCAACTAAACTAATTAAGTTCATATCTTCTCTAGAAATTAATTTATTTTGACTTAGAGTATTTAAAATCCAATCAAATAATGGTTGGTAATGCTTTTTCCCTACTAATACTATAGGAAATTTTTTTGATTTATTAGTTTGAATAAGAGTTAACGCATTAAATAACTCATCTAACGTTCCAAATCCGCCGGGCATAACTATAAACCCTTGAGAATATTTTTGAAACATTAACTTCCTGATGAAGAAATAATCAAATTTTAAGAGATATTCATCGTCTACATACTTGTTAGTATATTGTTCAAATGGTAAATTAATTCTTAATCCGATTGACTTTCCTTTTGCTTTTTTTGCTCCCATGTTAGCAGCTTCCATAATTCCAGGCCCTGCTCCCGATATTATTCCAAATCCCATTTTAGATATCATCTCTGATATTTCTATAGTTTTTTTGAAGTAATGGTCTTCGGGTTTGGTTCTAGCAGATCCAAATATTGAAATAGATGGACCAACCTCTAGTAATTTTTCAAAACCATTTACTGTCTCAGCGTTATATTTTAAAATTCTCCAACTATCTTGTGTAATTGCATTGTTCCAATCTTTCATTTTTTATTATATTTACGCAATATTATTCTCAAACTATTGTTTATAATGTAAATAAACTTAATCAAAATTATGAATTATATAAAATCCATTTCATTATCAATTTTCACTTTGTTATTTATAATATCATGTAATCAGTTTGGCGATGACTTCAAACTCCCAGGTGAAAACCCAAAAGATATAATCTATTTTGAATTAGATAATGACTATTTAGCCCCTGAATCTAAAGAATTTATTGAGACTAATTTCTCATCAAATAATGTGAATACTTCTTATGTTTTAATTGGAAAGAAAACTTATGGATTTGAGGCTGATCTAGATAATCAGATGAGTCTTTCATTTGACGAAGATGGTAACTATAAATTAGATAGAGATCATCCTTTCTTGAAGGATAATTATAAAAAAGGAAAATTTAATAATTCAGATTCGGATAAGAGAGAAGATAAGGATAAAGAAGAGGATAAAGGAGAGGATAAGGATAGAGAAGATAAAGATAAAGAAGATAAAGACTTAAGATGTTTTGAATATGTTATGCCATTTTCGTTAATGATGCCTGATAGTAGTGTCATAATAATAGAAAAGGAAAGTGATAAAGAAATGGTTGATATATGGTACAGAAACAATTCCCAAACTGAAAAAAGACCGAGAGTTATCTTACCTGTTAGTGTTTCAATTATTGATGAAGAGGGGGATGAAAAAGTTATTGAAATAACCAAAGAGGAGGAAATAAGAGAATTAATTTCTTCCTGTTCTAAAATAGGTGAAAAAGATAAAGAAAGATGTTTTGAAATTGTTATGCCTTTTAGTTTCTCAATGCCAGACTTATCAATAATAGTCATTGAAGAAGAAGAAGACCATAAAAAAATAGAAGAATGGTATAAAAATAATAGTGATACATCAATTTTTTCTATGAAACGACCAAATCTAGTTTTTCCAGTTGATATAATTATGGAAGATAAAAAAGATGGCGAAGTAGAAGTAGTAACCATAACAGTAAATAATGAGGATGAGATGAAGAAGATTTCTATGGATTGTAATGTTAAAGATGGCAAAAAAGATAAAAAAGATAGATCTAAGAAGCTAAAAGGAGATGAAGTACCAGAATGTATAATTGAGTTTATTACCTCAAATTACCCTGAAGATAAAATATTGCACTCTAGAATGTTAAAAACTAAGAGTTCTGAAATATTCTATATAGTCAAACTAGAAAATAAAGGAATACTCAAATTTGATGAAGATTGTGATTTACTAGATTAAATCTATGGTTTCTTCCTCTATATCATGGACTTGTAAATCTACCTGGAAAAAAGCTAAAAAAAATACTCTCTGGTGTCTTTTAGGATGTTCAATTGGTGACTTTGGGACAATTCTATTTTTTCAGTATACTTCTTATAATTTACCTGTGGAACAGATAATGGTTTTAGCTATAATCAATGGGTTGATCACATCTATAATTTTAGAAACAATAATTTTAAGTTTTACTCAATCCTTTTTAAGTGCTTTTAAGACCGCTATAGGAATGTCTCTTATAAGTATGGTAGGTATGGAATTGGCAATGAATTTGGTTGATTTTTTAATTACAGGAGGTGCTATGATTAATATTTATGTAATAGTTCCAATGTTATTAGCGGGCTTTTATACTCCTCTACCTTATAATTATTATAGACTTAAAAAATATAATAAGGCTTGTCACTAATTATTTAATAACCTCTTTAAATTCTAAAGCGAAACCTCCACCAGGAGCTAAATAAATATTTACATTATTTTCTGAGGTTATGGTAGAATTTTTGATCTCGTATTCCATTGGATTATCTTTCCAGTGTGTATCATTTGTATCAGAATACATAGTCATCTTATACTGTTTATCATCATCTAAAAATGAAAAATTAATTTTAAAGTTTCTCTCTTTTTCATCTGTAATACCCCCAACATACCAGTCACCTGATAATTTATCTTTTCTTGCAATTGTAACATATTCTGAAAAACTACTATTTAAAATTACTCTTTCAGACCAGTCTACTGGAACATTTTTAATAAATTCAAAAGCATCTAAATGTTTCTCATAATGCTTAGGTAAATCAGCAGCCATTTGCATAGGGGAGTAGTATACTACATATAGCCCTAATTCTTTTGCCAATGTAGATGGAACGATTGCTCCTTTATCAATTATTTTTGATTCAGGAGAATCATACCTGAAGTTATTTAATTGAAAAATACCTGGAGTGTAGTCCATAGGACCACTTAACATTCTTGTGAATGGTAAATCTGTAGCATGATTAACTCCATTAGTCCAAAAACCATTAAACTCTTGACCTTTTGCTCCCTCTCTTGATATATAATTTGGATATTTTCTTCTTAATCCAGTATCTTTTATAGGTTCGTGAGTTATTATATTCAACTTATACTTAGCTGCAAGTTCTATTACCTTCTGAAAATGATTAACCATATACTGACCGTGGTGCCACTCTCTATGAACATTTCCATTTTCATCAATCCTCATAATGTTTTTACTTACGTCATTTACATAACCAGTTTTAATATTTTTTATTCCATATTTATTATAGAGTGTAAAAGCATCCTCAAGTTGATTTTCATAATTTTGTATTTGACCTCCAGTCTCATGATGACCAACTAATGAAATATTTTTTTCTTTACCATAATTAGATAATAATTCTAAATCAAAGTCTTCAACAGTTTCAGTGAAGCTAAAAGGAATTCCATTACCAGAACAACACCATTCAGGGTACCATCCCTTATTCCAACCTTCTACTAATAACCCTTCAAACCCATGTTCTGAAGCAAAATTCATATAATCTATTACTTTAGAGTTATTTGCCCCATGGTTTTCTGAAGGCCACCATGTAGATTCGTTAGTTCCTATCATTTCCCACCAAACACCCATATACTTTCCAGGTTTAACCCAAGAAAAATCCTCATTCTCATCAGGATCATCATTTAAGTTTAGAATTATATTTGAATCTAATAACTCTGAGGAATTATTTGCAATTTGAATTGTTCGCCATGGAGAATTGATACCAGTTGTTGATTTTACTTTTATACCATCTGACCAAGGGTAAAGCTCTACTTCTAATTTTCCATTTCCCTTGGGCTTTAGGGTCATACTTGAATAGTCTACTAGATTAGCCTCATGAATACTTATATATAATTCATTATCTTTTTTAATTGTCAGGGGAGTATGAGCAGCATCAATTCCTAGAGTGTCATATGATATATCCTCTACATTTTTAGAGTAATAATCCTTTGAGATATCATCAACAGATGAGTTAGCATACAGAAACTCATATCTTCTGTATGAGAAAGCGGGTATCCATAACGCTGAATCTTTACTAGATATATTAAATTCTGTTATCTCATCAATTAGGTCGTAAGATTTAAATCCATTTTGCTCAGGTACTACATATTTAAATGCTATACCATCATCAAATACCCTAAAGAAAATATTCATTTTATAAACGTTATTTGATAACGAAACCATTAACTCATTATAGTTATTAATAATTATTTCCTCTTCACCGTATAGTGGCTTCCAGGATTTATTAAAATTTGTCGATTTATTTTCTAATAATGATAAATTCTTACTAAAATCAATATTATTATTAAATAAAAGACCCATTTTAGATAAGCTAATAACTTTCTTTTTTTTATTATTTACAGAGTAGGTTGGTACTCCATCTACTAATTCAAAATATAATTTAATATCATTATTAGGTGACTTAACACTTATGGAATCATTTTGGGAACATGATATACTAATTATAGATAGTAAGACTATTAATATTTTCTTCATTTTTTTTGGTTTTAGTAAAGATAAATAAGAGTTTTAATTTTAAATAATATGTATGAGACTGAATAGTAAATTTTTTATATCATTATTATTTTTCTTCTCTCTTATAAATTTCAAATCTTATTCTCAAAACTACTTAGAGTTAAAAAAAGCTACTAAGTTAAAATCAATTAACTTTTTTGAGGGTGAGAATATTAGGTTTAAACAAAAAGATGATGATATTTTCACATATGCTAAAATTACAGGGATAGGATCAGACTATCTAAGTTTCAATAATATTCAAATTCCAATAAGTAATATCGATATTATCGATATTAGATCTAAAACTTCTAATAAAGGTAGGGCATATGGTACTCTTATCTCAGGTGGCTCTTTAGGATATTTTGCTATTGATTTTATAAATCTATCTATTGTGCAAAAAGCTAATTATAAAGATGTTTTTAATCAAGGTATTTTAGTAAGTTGCTCTATTGGATTTAGTATTGGATTAATTGTTAGAACTTTTGCTAAGAAAAAACTTTATAAAAGAAAAAATTTAAATAGAGTATGGATAAAAGAATTATAATAAGTATTTATATGTTATTATTATTCTCTTGTGATGACATTACATGTAGATTCAATAAAGTACCAGAAGCGCCCTATCCAGATCCAGATAGGGTAGAAGAATTTAAAACTAATATTATCAATCAAATCACATATGTGTACGAGTGTCTTGATAATGAAAAATATCCAAAACAATTTGTTGCAATTACGTATACTATAGAAAAAACTTATGATCCAGATAACAATAACAATAATACATCTTGTTGGTCTGAATCAATTTATGTAAATCTAGGAATTTGTTGAAAATATATAATTTAGTTACTGTCTCTATCTTCGTTATCACTTTTGTGATGTGCTATATTTCTTCTCAAAACATGATAATTTTTAGTGGATTTCCCATTATTTACTCATTATGGTTCCTGATTTTTATAATTCAAATTATAGTATTTATTCCATCATTTATATTTAAAACTGAACATTATTACGATTTAACTGGAGGTATTACTTTTA
>MDTB01036742.1_pt1 | contig 24642 bp, 22 predicted proteins | sample 811161 | NCBI WGS metagenome assembly MDTB01 (sample SAMN05326650, study PRJNA326480) | marine metagenome | isolation source: seawater | place: Mediterranean Sea | collected 2009
AGAGGACTTTGGACGTCAGTCTCGCGGGCCGACCTGCTGGAGCTTGTGCGCGTTCAAGACAAAATCGCCGACGAAACAAAAGATATCGCAGGCTTGTCCCTGGGTCGTCAGCTGAAGTTCCCTAAAAAGTTGGAAAAGCCCGTATTCAAGTTTATCGTTACTGTGACAGATGCCTCTAGAAAGGCTTGTCAGGTAGTTTCGGCGACGCGAGAGTTGTCCAGAACTGCTTTCAGCGGTCGGCTGGTCACGACTATTTCGACGCAGTGTATAGTAGTAGAGAGAATCGAACGAAAGTCAGATGACATGCAGACCAAACTCAGACTTAAGTTGCGAACTCATGAGAAAGATATCTCTCCCGTCGATGCGATGTTCCTTTATCAAATACTCTCCAGCATTGGAGAGATCGCCGACCACGCAGAGAAAGTGGCACACCGGTCCCAAATAATTGCGGCTAGTTGATTCACTTTTGAGTAGCGCAGGGATCTGGCGCCCCGTAAAGATGAGGCCCATCTTTCGACAGCCGTGCGAAGCAAATTCCAGAGATCTTGAACCGTTACCTCGACATAAGAGGCATGGCAAAGCAGATCTGTCCATTGAGGTCATGTCTGGAGTTAGCAGGGCTGCGTACTTTTCAGGGATGTATGGGGTCACCATGGCTGATCGAATGTTTGTTCTAGGAAATGTAGCCAACTCCGTCAAGAAGCCCGCAACGACTGCGGGCTGACGTATCAAATTTTCACGTTGAGGAGAGCATCTCTCGCACGGGTACAATGATTTCGTTGCGTCTCAAAAATGGAAGCGTCCATGGTGGGTTGTACTGATTGAGAGTTGGTTGACCGATAATTTGGATATTTTGATTCACTAAAAAGGTTTTTAGCTTCTGCCAGCGCTCCTCTGCTTTTTGGAGATCGGCCCAACCATTGAAGCGAATGACTGCGGCCGTAAATGCGGGAGCCTCCCGAAATGTAACTCTCTTATCGTTAGGCGTCGGGAGATCGGGCAGTGAATACTCGGATGGCATCATAAAGGCCATTTCTGGGGGACCATCCATGGTTTGCTGAACTGGGGCTGTCATTTCAATTTTTTGTTCTCTCGTGTTCCTCCCAAAAATATAGCCGGCCAGTATCCTAAAGCCATTATTCTTGCCCTCATCGATCTCCGTAACAGCCATAACACGAGGCGAGTAGGCTCGAATCTGAATACTGGCATTTTCCCACTCTTTAACAACCTCATAGTTAGGTTCTTCGATTGCCATTACGTGAGTATTGCCCAAGTTGAATATTAATAGCGTACCTAAAATCCGACAAAATTTGTGCATTCTCATACTGGGATTCCTGACTTTTGCTAGATATAGTCGTCTTACGCCAGAAAAGTCGGTTGGATCAAAAAAATTTATCTAGCAATTTCCTGAGCGTTAGCACCGAAATTCGTGTCGATTTGGGAGGCTCTTTAATCTTAACGGGCGGGCTAGCATTTTCCCGCGAATAATTTGACCCTCGCGATAACATGAAATCGGTATATTCGAGACTAAAAATAAATGGGGAAAAAATGAATAAATGGATTGGAATATTGGTTTTGGGAGTGAGTTGCCAAGTATTTAGTGCTGAGGACGCAGCTCCGATGAAGCCGGCGGGTGGAAGTATTTACTTCCAGACTGACAACCCTGCCGCCTACATTGAATTATTGAGAAGTGATGAAAAGTTGTTCAAAGCTTCAGGAGCACTGACCCGAGGTGCTTGTTTTGTCAGCACTGGAGCGTCGGAGCGAGGAAGAGGTTGGACTTATGCTTTTTATCCTAATATGGAATCAGCTTTGGCCGGTAGCGATGCGTTGGTAAACCCCGCGATGGGTGAGACAATTTCAAAATATATGGCTATCTCTGAATTCCGAGGAAGCGTTCACTTTTCAGTGCTGAGATCACATCCCCGGAGCCTGCCTGCCGCAACGGCTCGGTCATTTGCAGTCAAGGTCAATGATGTGAGTGCTTATATTGCGGCCTTAGAAAAGCTGGAGGCGGCAGCTATCGACAAGGGTTTGGATGTTGGGTTCTCAGCCTACGTCCCTGTCGGCTCTGGGCCCTTATTTAGTGGCTCTGATGGGACTCTGCCATACACCGCGGATGTGATGATTCATTTTGACGCGGCCAATTCTGCACAGTTGGGCGCAATGTTTGATCTGTATCTGAACACCGAAATCGGAGCGGCTTTCTTTGAGGCAGTGGAACCATTGGACCGTGAAATGGTTGCCGACCAGATCGTCCGCTGTGTTAATACCAACAGCTCTCTCTAATTCGAGTGCCCAGGGAAGTTATCTGGCCCAGTGGCCAGATAACTCTTGGGATTAACTTACCGTGGCAATGGCCTCAATTTCGATCATCAGTTCCGGCAGTGCAAGCGATTTGACCTCGACGATTGTGTCAGCGGGATAGGGTTCAGTGAACCATTCACCACGCAAATCGACGATTTTGTTGAAATAAGACATGTCAGTCAGATAAATAGTGACCTTGATCACCTTAGACAGGTCGGAACCACCGGCCTCTAATGTTCGCTGGAGAGATCGAAAGGTCGCGTCTGCTTGAGCATCAAAATCATCAACCCCCACTAATTCTCCTGACTCACTAATAGCGGCGTGTCCGGATAAGTACAAAATCCCGTTCACTTTGAATCCAGGCGAAATTCTATAGGGGGCCAGTGGATCAGGATTTAGCGTTATGGGTTCGGGAATCACTACAACATCCGTCTCATTAGATTGTTTGTGCCAACTCAGAACTCAGCCAGTTGTCGAATTCAGCACTGCTGTAGGCGTGGAGCGCGCAATAGCCCACTCTTCAGCGGTCATTTCTGTTTCTATATCAGCGAAAAGAGGCGTTGAAAGGTATCGCTCCCCTGTGTCGGGAAGGGTGCAAAGAATGGTGGAACCGGCCTCGGCACGCTCTGCAATGGCTAGCGCTGCAGCAAACGTGGCCCCGCATGAGATACCGCAAAATATCCCCTCTTGAGCGGCAAGTGCTTGTGCAGTGGAAAAGGAGAGTTCTGCAGAAACCGGTATTATCTCATCGATATAGCCTTTATCCACGGCCTCTTGTGCAACAAGTGGTATAAAATCTGGGGTCCACCCTTGGATCATATGAGGAGACCATGCTGGGTGACTGCCACTTGCTGATCCATCTCCTCGACGCTCCTGTGTTCTGCCATCTGATAGCAAAGCAGCAGTGTCGGGCTCGGTAGTGATGATCTTAGTTTCGGGCCTCTGCGCACGCAATACCCGCGCCACACCGGTGAGTGTACCCCCAGTGCCATAGCCAGAAACGAAATAATCCAACCTCTCATTCTCGAAGGCCGCCATAATTTCCTGAGCAGTCGTCTGCTCATGAATATTTGCATTTGCTGGATTTTCGAATTGTCTGGTCATAAACCATCCGTTTGCTTCCGCCAGTTCCCTAGCCTTGGTTACCATCCCCATCCCTTTTTCCTCTTTCGGTGTGAGGATGACCTGGGCACCAAGAAATCGCATAAGTTTTCGCCGCTCGACTGAGAAAGTTTCTACCATGACGGAAACAAAGGGATAGCCTTTCGCGGCACAAACCATGGCAAGACCGATTCCGGTGTTACCCGAAGTTGCTTCAATGACCGTTTGACCAGTCTTTAACTCGCCGGATTTCTCGGCGGCCTCTATGATCCCCATTGCTAGACGATCTTTCACGGAACCTAAAGGATTAAAGGCCTCAATTTTGGCCCACATTTTGACGCCAGCGGGTGCCAGTTTGTTGATTCTGACAATCGGAGTATCGCCAATCGTTTCGATAATACTGTTAAATTTTCCTCGCATCTTGGACTCCTCGGATCGCTGGTTATAGCCGACAGGAGCCTACAAGCTAACCTAACCGAGGGCTCGCTACAACAGGGTTTATAGGATGGGAACTTCGTCCTCTAATAAAATTTTGAGAGTGGCAAGATTTATGATTGCCTCGTGGGTAGCCTCATTTCAGAATTCCCCCTTTAGTTGCTCAAAAAATTGACGCAATTCTGAGTCAGTCGTCTCTCTGCGAGCAATCCATTCAACATGTTTAAAGTCTAACCGGTCTTTGCTGATCCTAATTCCCCAGAGCCCTTTAATGGCATTGGGTAATTGCGAATAACGCATGTCTACAATGAGAGATCGATCTTGCTGGTCGATCGCAAGCCAGTCGTCTGAGAACCATCGGAAGCGTTCAATATCTTTGGCCTGCTGACTATTGGAATTTAGCCAGGGGAAATCCGTTTCTACATCCAATTTGGCGACTGATTCACCCGGAATCAAATCTAAGTCATATCCCACCCTTATCCCATCGACGTAGTAGCGGTTGCCAAATTCATAAATACCCTTCCAAACTAATATATTGCCAAAACCCGGTTTTACTTCCAGTCGGGAGGGCGTATGTCCTCTTTCCGCAACCACTTGTTCTAATGTGGAAATAGCCCTTTGATGTTGGATGAATCCAAACATCAGATACCCAAGTGCCCAGCAAAAACCTAAGACCGCCAGCTTACGGCTTCTTTTTAAAGCCGCAAGTAATACGAAAATAAGGAGTGGGACCGTGAAGATTGGGTCGATCACTGAAATGTTGTGCCAAGCCACGCGGGAATTGCTGAATGGCCAAAAAAGCTGAGTTCCATAGGTGGTGCAAGCATCTAATAGCCCATGGGTAGCGTAGCCCGCTAATGTTAATAGCCAAACTTCCCAAAATAGGAAGTGCCTTTTTATCAGAGGATGAAAGGCTAGGGCGCAAAGCCATGCGCCAATCGGAATGAAGAACAAGGAATGAGTGAATTGGCGGTGGTACTCTAGGAAAAGTAGGGGGTCGTCATTAGATTGGATAAAGACGTCTAAGTCGGGAGCCAGTCCTGCTAGGGCGCCAATCCATAGTGCATGAGCAATTCGGTGGCCTCTTTTGCTAATGGATTGTGCCGCAGCCGCACCAATTGCTGCTTGACTAAGCGGATCCATACTGAACCTCAACCATATCCGAATTTAGGGCTTGACTGCCAGCTTGCATTGTAGAGGAAGAAAGTTACCCTAGCAGGCGCTCTCTCCGATCTGGAAGGTTAACCCAGTTACTTGATTTAGGGGGGATCGCGATGGATACCAATAGAGGGAGGATAGCTTATGAGACTGAAAGCACCACGTGTAGAACCGCTACCAGATGGGCAGCTTAGTACGGAAATTAAAGACATGTTGGGTCCCCGGTTTCGTGGGATTCCTGTTCCCAATATTTTTCGTACCCTTGCTAAGGCGCCCAAAGCGTATAAACGATTTATGGTTTGGGGTGGTTATATTTTATCGGACGCAAATGATCTTCGTCCGCGTCAGAGAGAATTGGTCATCTTGAGAGTGGGTTATCTTTTGAAATCCGGGTACGAATGGGCCCAGCACGTACGTATCGGCACCGATTGTGGTCTAACCAACAGTGAGATCGAGCGAATCAAGCTGGGTCCGGAAGCAACAGAATGGGATCCAGAAGATCGTTCTTTAATGAAAGCCGCTGATCAACTCATTAATGATGCATTTGTAAGCGAGGCTACTTGGGCTGAACTGTCCTGGCTAACTGAGAAACAGAAAATGGACCTGGTTATGACGGTTGCTCAATACACTCAAGTATCAATGATGCTGAATACATTTGGTGTGCAACTTGACGATGATTTGGAGCTGGACCCCGACCTTTGCCGCTGGTAGCTGACTGATCTGAGTCCGTCAGAAAAAGCGCATCTCCACGCCAAAGGTTTTTTTGAGTGAGCGGGATATCAGTCTCGTAAGATTGATATCGAGCAAGATCGACCGCTGACGAAAAAAATTACATTTATTATTCTTTCATTCGAATAAGTAACGCACATTTTCTGGAGGGCGACCAATGATTGCTCGTCCATTGTGGATCACGATGGGACGTTCGATGAGAATCGGGTGCTCAATCATAGATTCGATAATTTCGGCAGGTTCTGATTCTTTGGTAAGGCCAGATTCCGCGAAGACGGCCTCATTGCGTCTCAGCAAGTCCCAAGCTGTGATTTTAAGGTAATCTATGACCATCTCCAGATCATCTCTTGAGGGTATATCTTCTAGATAACGGCGTTCTTCCACGCTGATATTCCTTTCTGAAAGAAGAGCGAGCGTGGCGCGTGACTTCGAGCAACGAGGATTGTGCCAGATAATGGTATTCATGAATTATCCTTGAAAATCGGTAAGCATAACCAGCTTCAGCGGAACTTACGAAAGTTCATCACGAAAATCGCGATATTAATATTCTGGCCGGGAAGTTATTTAAACGTTTGTTAGCGGTTCGTCAGCTTTTGTTGGTCTAGTTCTGGCTTGTGATTCCATGGATCTTCTATTATCCAACTTTCCAAATCCATCGGCCTCCTTCCGCCACCTGTTATCGGTAATTACTGATAATGGTGCATCACCAGCGGCAACTTCGTTGCGAGGTTGTGATTCCAATTCGTTTTCATGAGAGAAGGATTACCCAACAAATTCGGTTAGTAAGGTCATTGCTGGCTTGCGGTTTTACTTGTTCTCCCGCCGTGTATTATGTTCAATTACTTAGTTAACAACCCGGTTTTATATCGAGATCTTGGCTGAACAAATGCAAAGGTACTAGCATTGAGGAATTACTATCAACTCAAGGTGAGGGGCTCCTCTAGATATTGAGAAAATCAAATTATGCGAAACCGCCTTAATTTTTATGCCCATGAAAAAACAGCACTTATTGAAAGGAATAAACAATATAGTTATTCGCACATTGAGGCACAAACAAAACAATTTGCCACTGGTCTCCTAGATGGGTCCAAAGATTTGAACGAGGAGCGTATTGCTTTTCTAATTCCAGCGAGTCTCGATTATGTCGTAGTTTTACATGGCATTTGGCGCGCTGGGGGGATTGCGATCCCATTGAATGTCTCTGCAACTGAATCTGAAACTGAACATTGTTTGTCGAGCTCTGGCACCACCCGATTGATCGTTGCCCGGCAAGAGGTGCAGCGAATGGCACCTCTTTGCAATCGGCTTTCGATAAGTCTGAAAACCGTTGGCGATTGTTTATCTGATGCTTCCTCGATATTGCCTGATATATCAGCTGCTCGCAGAGCAATGATCATTTTTACTAGTGGGACTACCAGCAAACCGAAAGGAGTGGTGACCACGCATCTGACGATTGATACCCAGATCAGCACCTTGATTGATGCATGGGAGTGGACAAAAAATGATGTTATCCCTCTCTTCCTCCCTCTACATCATGTTCATGGGCTCATCAATGTCTTGAGTTGCGCGCTTTGCATTGGCGCAACAGTCTATGTGATGCCTAAACTTGAGCTCGACAATCTTTGTCGCCTCGTTGCTGCCAACAGATTCAATCTATTCATGGCGGTCCCCACGATTTATGTGAAACTAATAGATCACCTTGAGTCAATAGATTCTGTTGATGCGCAAGCGGTACGCGATGGCTTTAGAAAAATGAGGCTTAATGTTTCTGGTTCTGCAGCCTGCCCAGTGACCGTTTTTGAAACTTGGCATCGATTGACTCGGCAGGTATTGCTAGAGCGTTATGGGATGACGGAAATTGGGATGGCCCTATCTAATCCCTACCACGGTGATCGTCGGGCTGGATATGTCGGTCAACCGCTACCGGGCGTAAACGTAAATTTGTTCGATGAGTCGGATCGAGTCATTGATGAGGAAGGGGTCGCCGGTGAAATTCGAGTCAAAAGTGATACGGTCTTTTTAGAGTACTGGGGGAACCCAGGAGCGACCAAATCGAGTTTTATCAATGGTTGGTTTTGTACAGGCGATATTGGTGTCTTGGAGCGTGGGTATTATCGAATCATGGGGCGCTCGTCAGTCGATATTATAAAATCTGGAGGCTATAAATTATCTGCTTTAGAAATCGAGGGTAAGCTTCTGGATCATCCTGACATTAGCGAGGTGGCGGTCCTGGGGATCGAGGATTCAACGTGGGGAGAGGCGGTTGCTGCAGTTGTGGTCCCTCGGAATGTCGAGAATTTTCGTGCTGATAGATTAAAACAGTGGTGTGAAGGGAAAATTTCCTCATACAAAATCCCTAAAAAGTTGGTCCTAGTTGATTCGTTGCCCAGAAATGCGATGGGTAAAGTAGTGAAGCCAGAGCTTAGGAAACTTTTTGGGGAGTAAGAATTCGTTGATTCGCGTCGAGAAGATTAAGCTATCGTGGGTTACGGGAAGTGTGGTTTACACTTGATAAAAAGAGGCATGTGTTTTTGAAACGATGCTGATGAGGTATCAAAAATATGTTTATTCAAGTTGAATTTCGAATTTTAATCTTCAGATGAGTTGGAAATCAGAGGCAGATGAGATTGCTCTGCGCCGAGAGCTAGCGCTTCAGCAAGGCGGTCGTGATGCAATCAAAAAACAACACGACAGAGGCAAACTAACGGTTCGAGAACGGATTGATATGCTCCTAGATCGGAACTCTTTTGAGGAAATTGGCCCGGCAGCTGGTGTAGCAATCCGCGACGAAAATGGTGAGGTAGTAGATTTCGATCCTGCAAACTTTGTTCTTGGCTTCGGGATGGTAGATGGGCGAAGGATTATTGTCGGAGGTGAGGACTTTACTATGCGAGGTGGTTCCCCATCTCCTGCAGGTCTCCGCAAGAGTGTCTACACCGAGGAGTTAGCTCTGCAATATAAACTACCGTTGGTGAGACTTCACGAGGGGTCGGGGGGCAGTGTTGGAGGCGCTGATGGAAAGGGGGCTAGTCTGCCCGGACCCGTCAATTCACCCCCTAGATTTCTCACAGTCGCTAAGGCGATGGCAACGGTACCCGTTGCAACTGCGGCACTTGGTTCGGTTGCTGGCTTACCAGCGGGACGTCTCGTAGCCTCGCATTTTTCAGTCATGTCACAGGATACAGCACAAGTATTGACTGCTGGGCCTGCCGTAGTGGCTAGAGCTATGGGTGAAAAAAAGACTAAGGAAGAGTTGGGTGGCTGGAAAGTACACACCAAGAACGGCACCGTCGACAATGGCGCCGAAGATGAAAAAGACTCTATCCGCCAAATCCGACGCTTCCTATCTTTCATGCCATGTAATGTTTACCAATTGGCTCCTGTTAGTAAATGCGATGATCCGATTGATCGCGCAGATGAGTCCTTGCTTGATATCGTGCCAAGAGATAGAAGGCAGGCTTTTAATATGCGCCAAATAATTGATTCGGTGTTAGATCAGAGCAGTTTCTTTGAAATGGGCCGTGGCTATGGTCGATCACAAATTACTGGCCTCGCCCGATTGAACGGTCAACCGGTTGGTGTTTGGGCAAATGACTGTAAGTTTCTAGCGGGCTCGATGACGGCTGACGGAGCACACAAGGCACGACGTTTTATGGAGCTTTGTCAGACGTTTAGTCTTCCTATTGTCAGCCTAGTGGATGAACCAGGTTTTATGATTGGAAGTCAGGCCGAGCGAGAGGCAACAATTAGACATGGCACGTCCGCGGTTCTGACTGCTGCAATGACTACTGTACCCTGGGCATCGATAATGATTAGGCGGTCATTTGGTGTAGCACAGGCAGCACATTATGGCCCCCAAGCCTTCGTGTTGGCCTGGCCATCTGCGGAGAGTGGACCACTGCCCGTTGAAGGCGGAGTAGCGGTGGCATTTCAAAAAGAAATTGCTGCGGCAGCGGACCCAGATGCAAGGCGGCGGGAATTAGAGGAGCAGTTAGCCGCTCGACAGTCCCCATTTCCAAGAGCAGAGGCGCTTGGAGTGCATGATTTGATTGATCCGCGCCATACCCGCGCGCAACTTTGTAATTGGGTTGGGCGTGTTCAACCACTTCTGCCATCTCTACTAGGGTCGGCAAATTTCACTGTCCGTCCGTAACTGAAAACAGGCTTGTCAAATTATGATAAATGTTGAAATGGAAACTGGGGGATCTGTCTGGAAGATTTTGGTGAGTCCTGGAGATAGAGTAGAGGTTGGTGATGTGTTATTTATCCTTGAAGTGATGAAGATGGAAGTTCCATATAAGGCGCCCTTTTCAGGTGAGGTGGTAGCCATTCATATTTCAGAGGGAGAGGCGGTTGAGGAAGATCAGCTCGCTTTACAAATTACAGGTTAGAATTATAGAAACTAATAGATTCCGAATCAGTTTTCTTGGAGGTCAAGATGAAGCAACTACCATTGCTGGAAAAAGATGCAGTACAAGATCAAGCTTGCAAAGAAAAATGGGAGAGTTATCCATTTGATCTGGCACTTTTTCACGGTTGGGCTCATGCGCCAGATGCGTTCGTTACTTATACCTCTTTTAACCGCACTGTCTGGACCGATCAAGAGGGTGGCATGCCGTTACTGTTAAAAGAGCTTGCAGTGGTTCACACGGGGGTTCTGTGCAAATCATCTTATGAGTGGGGTAATCACGGAGCCGGGTTTGTCAGGCGAGGTGGAACGCAAGAAAAAGTTGATGCGCTGGTTGCGGGTGAGTGTCAATCAGATTTATTTGACGCGACTGAAAAACTTGTCTTGCAATATACGACAGAGATGGTTGTCGATTCCCGCCCCACAGAGGACACGCTGACCGCAATGGCAGATGTTTTTACCAGTAAACAGATTATGCAACTGACTTTTGCCATCGGAGCTTACATTTTGAATTCATTAACGGCCAATTTATGTGGATTGGAAATTGGAGATGACAAAAAATATAATCAGAATAAGGAAATTCACAAATAGCTACGTACAAATTTTGCCTTGGGACTGCTGCCTGGAAATTGTAACAGCTTAAAATTTAAAGGTGTCTGCCAACTGAATAATCGATGGTAGTAGTCACGTCAGTTGCCGCCACTCAGGGTTATTAGGGTGAGCACGCTGGCAAGGGTGTTTCTCCTTTTACGGTAATTCTGTAACCCAGCCTATGTGCAGGGAAATAGTCGAATGAAGCATGGTGTTGTACACATCGATTATCCCAGAACACAACAGTGCCTGGCCTCCAGCTGATTCGGCATTGAATATTTGGAGAATAGGCTGTGTGGTCATATAGCATTCTAAGCAATGCCCTACTCTCGCGACCGTTTAACTCAGCTATATTTTCGACAAAGGCCTCATTCACGTATAAAGCATCGCGTCCAGTAATTGGGTGTTTTCTCACTACAGGGTGGAGAGAGGTCGGCAATTCATTAAACTGACATGCCCCACTAGTGTATAAGTAATGGGCTTTTGGAGTGTGGTAGGCATTAAGCGTGCGCAATAGAGCCTGGATTGGCTTTGATAGGGTTTCCAGCGCTTGATACATATCTGCGAATACAGTATCTCCGCCAGCCTCTGGGACAATTTCCATTCGTAACATCGAGAGGCTGGGGGGCTCAGGGTCACTCGAAACGTCTGAGTGCCACATTTGGCCGGCCGCATATTGGCTGTCACTGTCTGATTTAATCCTGATTAACTCGCTTGGCAAGCCGTCGGCATTGTTGGGTTTTAATAAAGGCTCTCCCAAACGATAGGCGAAGTCTACTTGTTGTTGCTTGTTCATAGTTTGTTGTCTCGCTAGTACTACCCCTCGCCGTGCCACGAGAGTCATTAGCTCCTCTAGCTCCCCAGTCGACAGCTCGAGAATTTGATGTTTGCAATCGAGCTCAGTGGCAAAATTCGGTGTAATATTTCTTACATTCAGCATAGTAAACGCTCATTCTTTAGTCGGACTGCGGCATTTAACGAGTAGACTCATCGGAGGATGAAGTTTCGTCACCACTCGTAAGATTACTAAATTATTTGGTAGATGGAATAATAATTCCACCCTTGATTAGGCAATAACTGGAAGCTATTTTCTTTATATTCAATTTTCAAACCAGAGTTCTGGGACGGCCAAAGAAATAGATAGGTGCTAACAGGTGAAGACTCTTCAGAAGGAACTACAACAAGCAGTTCTTGTTTATGTTTGTCATGTTAAATCAGCTGAGCTAGCGGTGGACTTTGGTGACTGCTGGAAAGCCATGTTTCCAAGGAGACCGCAACCAAGTGTTCCTGAATGGTCGGCAGATAAATCAAAAGATCTTTTGATTGGGATGCGGTCAGTTAACGATTTTGCAGATGGGATCTGTAGGAAGTATGAAATTCAATAGCGCGCAATCTGCTCTCTTTTTCAATTTAACCGATAAAAATTGCATCTTAAATTTTATTCTCTGTTTTGAATATTTTTGTCATCAGCAAAGGGTGTAATATTTCGGCCATATTCGTCGGTCTGTTGGACGGGTAAATTCGGCCTGTTCCGGGACTCTTCATTGGAGCGTAGAATGGAAGCTTTTTTTGGAGCGGGAAGAAATATTTTTTTATCTCGTCGTGCACAAGCTTTCCTAATTTTAAGAATCGGTAAAACGAGTTTTGGCTCGTATTGAAAGCTAAGGGTTTGTAAAAATGTGTGGAAGATATACCCTTTCAATCTCATCAAAGCCCGAGCTTAGAGTTTTGGGGGTGGACCAATCTGATCGATTTAATATTGCCCCTGCGACCGAGGTTTTGGTGATACGAGAAACAAATCAAGTCGCCTTAATGAACTGGAGTCTTTCTCCCATTTGGGCGCGATCACCAATGCGATTGTTCAATGCTAGGTCAGAAACTCTTTATCAGAAACCTGCCTTTTCCGGTGCCGACCGATGTGCCTTCATCGCTGATGGATGGTATGAGTGGCAGCGCCTAGGGCAATCAAAGCTGCCTTGGTATCATCATCGCGCGGGGGATCTGCTTTATTTTGCAGGCATTTATCATTCCCACAGTGGGGCCGCGATCGTGACAATGGAAGCGAATGAGATGATAGCTCATGTACATCACCGACAACCTTTATTGCTTGATGGTCAAAATTTGGAAAACTGGTTGGAAGGCGCTGACCCTCATGATTGTGTTGAGTTCGGTGAGATTTTGGTTCATCGAGTAGATGCGGCAGTAGGTGATCCCAGGCTAGAGGGATCTCATTTGATAGCGCCCCTGGCTCAATCACACAAAGGTCTGGCCGAGACACAGGATTTATTTTGAATTTTTTCGATAGCTAGATCGGGGGGATCGGGAATATCGACACGAACCAATAAATAGCTCCCTGCACGGTAAAGAAAGATAGACTGCAATAACTTCTTTCACCCCATCGCCTAAATTTGCGCTCAGTTGCTATCATGGAGAGCAATATCCTAACGGCTAATTTCTTTGTGTTAAGTCAGTAGTTATGGTTTGGCTAGAGATTTTCGAGTCAATACGCGGCGCTAGGGTTACGGTCTTTGTCTTAGCTACCGAGTTTGAACTGGCCAAAGGTTGGCAGATTACAGATGAAAGTTTGCGGCCGAGGGATGATACGAATTAAGTAGGAAGGTCATTTGGTGAATCTTATGCGGCGAGTCTTGGTGACGGGTGCAAATAAAGGAATTGGTTTGGCTATTGTGGAGGCACTTTTGGTTAGATATCCAGACGTCTTTTGCTATCTCGGTTGCCGAAACCAAGGCAGAGCAAATAATGCAATGAATTATTTAGTGTCTCGGGACCCATCGTTCTCAGCCCGTATTCAGTTCCTCCCCCTTGATGTGGCGTCTGACGCATCCGTTGAAGGGTCAGCGGTGATGTTAGAGCATCAGCTGAAAACTTCAGGAGACCAGCTATACGGCATTGTGAACAATGCTGGAATTTTCAGTTCCGAACGTGGCGCGCGTGAGGTCATAGACGTGAATGTTTTCGGTTTAAAACGGGTCTTTGACGAATTTTCAAGAATCTTAAAAAAATCAGATGCCAGAGTGGTAAATATAGCCTCCGCTTCTGGACCTAATCATCTTGCTTCTGCTGACCCTGGGATTCGAGAAATCCTTACTAACAAAAACGTTAACTGGGAGGATATCGCTGATTTGTGTGAACAGTTTTCCCGTCAGCTTAAAATGAATGGTGCCGATGACGCCCAAACCTCATCAAAGGCATATGGCTTTTCAAAAGCCTGTGCGAATGCTTTGACGATAGTTCAGGCTAGGACAAATCCAACTATAAAAATTAACTCTTGTACTCCTGGCTTTATAGAGACTGACCTCACTCGAACTCTTGCAGCTGGTCAGGGTAAAAGTCCTAGTTCTATGGGAATGAAACAACCTCGTGATGGGGTAGAGTCAACTATCTTTCTACTGATGAGTGCCGATGCTTTGGTCTCGGGCCAGTACTTTGGTAGTGATTGCAAACGGAGTCCACTAGATAGATATCGCGCTCCAGGTGATGAACCTTTTCTGGGGGACGCAGGTTAATAGTTGGACAACCAGTAGCCTACTTAACTTAAGAAAGGTAGTCTTTTTTATGAGCCCGACAAACGACAAAAATCCCGAATGGCTTACTAATTTGCAACTGGCAATCTCTAAGAACAAGCGAGACGCACACAATCGTTACTTCCAAATTGCCACTAACGGAAGAGATGGGTGGCCAAGTGTTCGGACAGTAGTGTTCAGAGGGTTTGGCCTAAGCAGTACTTCATTGACCTTTATAACGGACGCCAGAAGCCGAAAAAAAGAGGAGCTACTCGCGGATTCAAGAGCTGAGATATGCTGGTATTTTAGCCGCACGCGAGAACAATTTCGGATACGAGGAAATTTGATAGTGTCAAATGATCAGAAAACGATTAAAAGAGCTTGGGACAATCTGTCCAAGGGCGCACGAGAACAGTTTTTTTGGTTACCACCGGGGTTGGTTCTAGGGACTGGGAATAAGCCGGTCAGCTCTGAGGACCCGCCAGAACCCTTCGATGTTTTGCTGTTGTCCCCTATCACTATCGATCATTTGGCGCTAGGAAAGCAGCAAAAGCGAACGGTTGATCTACTGCAAGATGGGATTTGGCATCAGCAACCTCTGAATCCCTAGACAATTAGGTGACTGGTAATAATAAAACGTTGATCTATCCCAGTTATCGTGCGATTCCTCTTTGATCCCTATTGTTCAAGCTTTATGAACCTTCACCGCAATTTAAATACGACCGCTCAATATAATGATGCGTGGGAAGTCGCGCGAACTGAGTCCTTGAAAAATATTGACAATCCAATGGCTGATCTTATAGCGTGGAGAGGTGAAGAAGTTAAGCCCCGGTGATTTGTTTCCCCAAGTGACGCTAAATGTCGCTGGTGGTGAGTTTTTGCGTTTACCCAAGGACTTATCTACGATTTGGACCATCCTCCTTTTTTACAGAGGTTTTTGGTGACCTTATTGCATTCGGCTATTAGCCGGATATGAAGAGCGCCGTGATGCGTTCTCAGAGCAAGGTGTTCGAATTATTGCAGCGGTCACTGACAATGAGGAAAGAACAACGAGCATACGCCAGTCGCTGGGGTTTGATATTGCTCATGGCATTACCAGGGAACAGGCCGACCTTTTGGGGTCGTGGTGGTTTGATGCTATGAATGGCATTCAGCCCAGCGAATTTATATTGACTCAATCCGGCGAAGTGGTCGCCTCTACTTACAGTAACTCTCCAGTGGGTCGAATGGATCCAGAGGAGACCTTGGTTTACATCACTTATCTAAACAATCGTCAGAAATAGAGACGACCATCGGAGAATGATCTAGGGTATAACATTAAGAAAACCCTCTCACTTGCCAAGGCAATGATGATTATATTTTCATCTGCGCTCGAATCAATAAAATAAAAGCCGAGTTTGAGAGGATACTTGCTAGTGAAAGATGATCGGTTGTTTTTTTAATGACGTATGGGCTTGAATTAAAAGATAGGTGGGGGCCAGATAGTGACGCTGAGCGGGCAATGGAGGTATTTGCTGGCTCAATTCTCATCTATCGATCTGTGCCAGCAATGCATGATCTTATTAGACATCTTCGTAAGCATACTTCCGACATTATGGCCCCTTATGATCCTCCTGGCGCGGAATCAGCGTTGGGCGCAAAAGAATTTCTCTCTCGAGCGATGTCAGCTCGAAAAATTGTCTCAAACGATCCTGAAACAGGTTGTCGCTATCGAGCACTTTTCGAGGAACTAGGGACTGATATTCGTTTTCTCTATTGGGATCATCTGAAACTGCGATTCCAACCATCAAATCCAAAGAGCCGCAGCCGATACATACAAAATTTGCCACCTCACCGTGATACTTGGGGATCGAACATCCATGCTCAGATTAATTGGTGGGCCCCCGTATGGTCTGTCACCACCGATAGGACGATTGCAATTTTTCCGACCTTCTGGAATCGACCGATTGAAAATACTAGTAGTGATTGGAGTTATCATAAATTCCGAAAATTTTTTCAGAAAAATAGACAAACTAAATATCCAATGCTCCCGCAATGTGCCTCTACACCATCACTGACCCATGCGGTTCCCATCGTCATAGAGCCTGGAGATATTATGGCGTTTTCTGGTGCCCATCTTCATGCGTCGACGAAAAACAGATCGGGAGTCGTCAGGATTAGTACGGAGACACGGACGGTATCGATGCTTGATCTTGACGCTCGACGCGCAGCTCCAAACATTGATTGTGAAACCGTCGATTCCCGTCCTGAGTGGTTTCACAATTTAGAAACCGGTCAAGAATTGTTCATTGAAATAGATGGTGATTTTTAGGTGGGGCCATAGAGAGCATTTTTAAAACTTGGGCTTTTAGAATGATATTTATTTTTTTGTTTGATTTTTCAGTAAAGCGCAGTAATCAATGTAATGCTGACCCCGCCTACCATTAATGCTGAGAACAGACCGATCGCCATTGGTTTAAGACCAACTGCGACAAGGTCAGCGAATCTTGTCCCAAGACCTACAGCAGCCATCGCGACACCCAGACATAACTCGGCGAGCTCCTGAGTGTGACCCACGAACCATTGCCATTCATGGATATCAAAGATGCCAAAAGGCTGTTCACCGAGGTCGCCAATCGTGCGGAGCAGGCTCATTGCCAGAAAACCCACAATAAACAACGGAATCATGGTGTGCCAAGCCGGTAATTTACCGCCATCGCTGTGTTCACGGCGGTAAAGGACGCACATCAATGGGATGACAAACAGCATACCCAGATTGCGTACGAGTTTTGTGACAGTGGCTATATTGAGCACTTCTGAGTCTGAATAAAATTGCTGATAGACGAGCCCAGCACCGGCTACTTGAGCGGTCTCATGTACTGCAGTACCCAAAAACAAGCCGATTGGGAGTGCCTGTCCCTCAAATATCCAATGCCCTAAAAAAGGGTAGACGAGCATGACTGTGATTCCGAACAACGTGATACAGGCGATGGAGTAACTCACTTCATTGTCTCTCGCTGCGATGGTGGGGGCCATCGCGACGATCGCCGTCGCGCCACAAATGCTCGTGCCAACCGCGATCAATGTTCCAATTTTTCCGCTAACACCGAGCCTCTTCGCCAACTGAGTGGCAATTAAAAGTGCTGCGCCTACCGAACCGATTATTATGGGTAAGCTTTTGAGCCCGATTGCGCCTATTTCACTCAAGCTCAGTCGTATACCCAGCAAAACAATACCGAAGCGCAATACAGTGACCAGTCCGAAGCGGATTCCCAAATCGAGGTTGCTGGGTAATGGCAGGAGGTTTCTTACGACCATCCCAAGCACAATAGCAATCATGATGGCTGAGACTGGGCTCTTGGGAAGCCCCATCCAGGTGATACCAACTAGATCGGATAGTATTTGGCCAGTAAATGCCAGTGCGAACGCTAAGGATAGGCCGGGCAAAATCGACATAAAATATGGTCGGTCATCGAGAAGTCGTCAGTATGGCAAAAGGGAGGAAGTTTACAAAACTAATTTCAAAAATTTATCGTCGCTGTGGGTTTTTTTAAAAAATTCATCCTTGTGTTTAGAGTTAAGCACTAACGTAATTTTGAGAATGTGAAACGATGATTCAGTTCCGAAACGAGATTTTGGCGTTTTATTTTATAAACTCTCATGCAAGAAATTATCTCCTAGATTTATGTCGGAATTAGGTTTTCTGCAGTGATGCTTATGCGTCTTGTTATATATGCGTAGCGAACATCATCGATCGAATTGCTGGAGCTTCATGGCTGGTAATCATGTGGATTTTAAAGGGTCGACCGTAACTCATGTCCAGGGGGATAGAAAAGTTTCACAGCGGTAATATAAATATCCTCAGACCAGGTGGTCCGGTCGATAGTAAAAAGAGCCTCTCCCACATTTATCTGGAGTGCAGCTGCTTCGGTTTTTTCAGCTTTTTTTGCCCCGAAAATGACATCTCCACTAGAATATGGTACTTCGCGAATAAGCCATTCATTCACACTAACTCTGTCCAGTGGTGCTTCTAATATTTCCGGGGCCGCTTCAGGGTTTACCCAACGATCTTCGAATACGTGTGGCTGATCAGATGCAAAATGAATGGTTTGGATATGCAACAGTTGCCTACCGCATTTAAGCTTTAGTCGATCGGTGATGGACTTTGGTGCAAAGCCAGTCTCCTTGAGTAATATTTTGGGGAAGTAACTCTTCCCCATCGATTCAATTTCCTGTCGGATCAAGGATAATTTAAAGCTAGCGCGCTTCACTGGAAGTTCTAAGATTCGGGTGCCCGCACGTCTTCTGCGTTCGATTAAACCATCCTCCACCAGGCCTCTCAATGCACGATTGACTGTTGATCTGGTGCATCCGTATTCCGCGGCGATGTGAGCTTCCCCAGGAATAGTTTGTCCAGGAACCCACTCGCTGCAAGTTATGCGCCGACGAATTGATTCTCGGATCGAACGATAGCCCTCTCTTTTCAACCCATAGACCTCAGTTTGCTCAACACATCATGGAAGCCTTTGGTAATGAAATCATGATTTATATGTCGGCCGTTTTGCACAACGTGTCTGCCGGCCGACCAGACATCAGTCACCAAGGAGTCATCTGATGTAAAAATCCATGCGTCAAGAAGCTCGTCTCCGCATCTATTTCTCAGAGCGATATGATCTCCATCTAATGCGACCAAGTCTGCTAATGCCCCTTTTGTGATGCGGCCGGCATCTCGAGCGAGTGCTTGAGAGCCTCCTTGCAAGGCTTGTTCATAAAGAGAGCGCCCGCATGAGAAATCCTTATGGGAGAACAGCACGCGTTTCCGGAATTGCAGCCGTTGCGAGTACTCTAAGAGGCGGAGCTCCTCGGCTAAGGCTATTTTGACATTTGAATCTGAACCAATAGCCAGCCTACCATTTGATTTGTTGAAAGAAACCGCATTAAAAATTCCGTCGCCGAGGTTGGCTTCAGTTATCGGGCATAGCCCTGCGACGGCTTCCGATGCGGCTAGTTCCTTGAGCTCAGTTTCGTCAGTATGGGTGGCATGTACGAGGCACCAACGCTTGTCTACGGGTGCATTATCTAGTAGCCACTGGACTGGCGTTGTCCCTAGGGACAACTGGAATGCTTGAACTTCTGCAGTTTGTTCTGCAATGTGGATATGAATTGGGCGGTCTTTTGCTAGCTCATTCGAGAGTAGCAGGCCATCAAGATCGACAGCTCGCAGTGAATGCGGCGCGACGCCTAAATTAAAATCACTTGGACATTTTTTGAGGGCGGCGGCTATTGAGTCAAAAATTTTAGTGAACATATTTAGGTCACAGCCGAAGCGTAGTTGACTACCAGTTAGCGGTTCATTATCTAAGCCAGCACGCTGATAAAGGACGGGTAGGTGCGTACAGCCGATGCCAGTAGCCTTTGCGGCGCTTAAAATACGGTTACTTAATTCAGCAGGGTCTTCGTATGGCAAGCCCTGACGCTGATGGTGAAGGTAGTGAAACTCACCGACACTGGCATAGCCCGCCTCAAGCATCTCCATTTGTACTTGAGCCGCTATTGTTTCGATTTCCTCAGGACCAAGTCGTTCTAAAAACTGATACATTAGCTGGCGCCAGCTCCAAAAGTCATCCTCTTTCCGCAGCTCGCGCTTTTCCGTAAGCCCCGACATGGCTCTTTGGAAACTATGACTGTGTACATTAGCGAGCGCCGGCAACAGGACAGCAATTCGTCTTGCGCCAGCCGGTTCACCTGCCCCTATCTCTCGGAGACGCCCATTTTTATCAATTATCGCGTGGACATCCTGGAGCCAGCCATTAGCTGTCAGCATCTGTTTCGCGAAAAGAATCTGCTCTTTCACTTTCTTTGACTAATATGTGTACACATATTAAATTGTACCATCTAATGTGCTGAGCGGGCTCCATGAATACGTACGTTTACTACAACTGTACTCTGGCGACCATGCTTGCGGGCAGTGTGCCTTACGGCCTAATTTGCAAAGCTGCATTCGTACTGAGATCTGGGTATGTTGAGTGGACTGGCTCGGAGGCAGACTTGCCACTTGAATATCGCGACTGCCATAAAGTCGATCTAAATGGATTCCTGGTTACACCAGCCTTGATTGATTGTCACACACACCTAATCTACGGTGGAAATCGAGCCACAGAATTTGAGATGAAGCTCTCAGGCTCAAGTTATGAAGAGATAGCGCGTGCTGGTGGAGGAATCCTATCGACTGTTGGATCTACCCGCGCCTCGAGCGATGAGGAACTTATCCAGCAATCATTGGTGCGTCTAGACCGAATTGCCGCGGACGGCACAGCGGTCGTGGAAATCAAGTCGGGTTATGGATTAACCATCGATGACGAGATCCGAATGTTACGCATAGCCCGTCGACTGGGTGAGTTACGCCCTGTAAAAGTGGTCACTACTTGGCTTGCTGCTCATGCAATCCCCGGTGAATATGAGGGAAATGCAGACCTGTACATCGATGAGGTTGTGATCCCTGGGCTGGATAAGGCTGTAGAAGAGGGGCTCGTAGATTCAGTCGATGGCTTTTGTGAAACGATTGGCTTTAGTCGAAATCAAATCGCTAGAGTTTTTGAAAGAGCCACTGAGTTCAAATTACCTGTCAAGATTCATGCGGAACAGCTCTCCAACCAAGGAGGGGCTGAACTTGCGGCAAGTTTCAAGGCAATTTCTGCTGATCACCTCGAGTATCTGGATAGGGCTGGAGTAGCCGCATTAGCTGCAGCTAATACAACAGCTGTATTATTGCCTGGGGCTTTTTATACGTTGAGGCAGTCACATCAACCCCCTGTGGAGACCTTACGAGAGGAAGGTGTTGGTTTGGCTGTTGCCACGGACTGCAACCCTGGCTCATCGCCTTTATCCTCACCCCTTCTTGCAATGAATCTTGCCTGTAATCTCTTTGGTTTAACGCCGGAGGAGGCCTTGGCAGGCACTACGAGCCAAGCTGCTCGCGCATTGGGGCTTGGGCAAGAGTTTGGCTCAATCGCCAAGGGTTCTAGAGGGGAACTTGCGGTCTGGAACCTCGATCATCCAGCTGAACTCAGTTATCAAATGGGCGCGGCTCCCTTGGTTAGGCGCATCAGTGCAATGGAGCGACAATGACAATTGTACTCACCCCTGGTGCGGCAAGTTTGTCGCTCTTGGAACGAATTTACAGGGGTGAGGAATCTTTCCAATTAGATCGCTCAGCGCGAAATGGAGTCGATCGAGCGGCGGAGATTGTCTTGGCCGCGAAGGATAACGAGACCCCGATCTACGGTATCAATACTGGGTTCGGGAAATTGGCCTCCGCTCGCATAGAGAAATCAGATATCGATCAGTTACAGCGCAATTTAATTCTCTCCCACAGCGCTGGGGTTGGCGAACCTCTCGCTTCACCAGTTACTCGCTTAGTAATCGCACTCAAGCTCTTGTCGCTCGGACGAGGTGCATCGGGGGTTCGCTGGCAGATAGTCGAACATATCGAAGCTATTGTTGAGGCGGGCATATTGCCAATAATTCCCTCCCAAGGTTCAGTCGGAGCGTCGGGTGATTTGGCACCGTTGGCACATATGACGGCTGCTTTTATTGGAGAGGGCCAGGTAGATTGGCGTGGGAGGATTGAATCTGCTCGCGAAGCGCTTGCCCAGGTTGGACTAGACCCTTATCGGCTTTCTGCGAAGGAAGGTCTGGCCATGATCAATGGCACTCAAGTTTCCACTGCACTCGCTCTAGCAGGGTTATTTGACGCGTGGCGGGTTTTACTCGCCTCGGTTACCACCAGCGCCTTATCGGTCGATGCTGCAATGGCTTCCGCGGCGCCATTCCGAGGGGAGATCCACCAATTGCGGGGGCACTTTGGACAGATAGAAACTGCCAGAATCTTATGCGAGTTACTTGAAGGCTCGGAGATTTGTGAGAGTCACAGGACAGATGATGATCGTGTTCAAGATCCTTACTGCATCAGGTGCAATCCTCAGGTTACAGGAGCGTGTATGGACTTGTTGCGCCAAGCCGGAGCGACACTGCAAACAGAAGCCAATGCTGTCACTGACAATCCGTTGATTCTGTCTGATGGTGACATCGTGTCCGGTGGAAACTTCCATGCAGAGCCGGTGGCGTTCGCCGCGGATCAGATTGCGCTCGCGATAAGTGAAATCGGATGCATTGCTCAGCGTCGTGTTTCTTTGCTGGTTGACCCAAAGTTGAATTTCGGTCTCCCAGCTTTCCTAGCATCAAACCCCGGTTTGAACTCGGGTTTGATGATCGCAGAGGTGACCTCAGCAGCGTTAATGAGTGAAAATAAGGCCATGGCGAATCCGCGTTCTATCGATTCGACGCCAACTTCTGCTGACCAAGAAGATCACGTCTCAATGTCATGTCATGCGGCATTTCGTTTGATGAGTATGAATCGTAATTGTGCAAGCATAGTAGCTATCGAGGGGATAGCGGCTGTGCAGGGGATAGAATACCGATCTCCGCTCGCGACCAGTCCCCGCCTAAAGCGAATAACGTCGCTGATTCGGGAGGAGTGTCCGACCCTTACGGAGGATCGAATGCTGTCTGGCGATATTGCCGCTGTGACAGGGCTTATCCAGAAATCGGACTACTTTTTCAATTTTGATGGAGTTCCCCCAGGTTTGTTTGATTTCCCGTTATGAAGCCTGTTGATGTTATTCGTGGGGACGGGCCGGTGATTCTGGGACAACCCCATTGCAGCACTTTTTTGCCAAAGAGGATTCGGTCGAGCCTAAATGAACAAGGCAAGCTGCTTGCCGATACAGATTGGCACGTTCACAAACTTTATGACAAATTGCTTGATTCCGCGACAATAGTGCGAGCTAATTTTCATCGGTACCTGATTGACGCGAATAGGGCCCCCTCTGGTCAGTCGCTATATGCTAATCAAAACACCACTGGGCTTATCCCACAGGTGTCGTTCGATAACATTCCCATATGGACGCACGTACCAAATGATGAAGACCTCAAAGAGCGCCTCACTTATCACACTGCTTATCATGCGGCTCTCAAAAGTGAACTACATAGGTTGAAAGAGAGATTTAGGACTGTTGTTCTGTATGACTGTCACTCTATAAGGTCAAAGATCCCATTTCTGTTCGAGGACCGCCTGCCCGATATTAATATCGGCACTGATAATGGCGTTACCTGTGGAAAAGCATTGATACAATCTTTAGCTGATTTATGTGTACGGACTCCCGAATATTCTTTTGTCGTTGACGGACGCTTTCGAGGGGGTTGGACTACCCGCAATTATGGTCGCCCCTGGGATGGCATTCATTCGGTGCAGATCGAGCTCGCCCAGCGTACCTACCTATCCGCAGAAGAATCACCCTTCTCTTACAGCGAAGAAAAAGCTGCCGCATTGCGTCCCCTCCTAAAGTCTTTTCTCTCAGAGAGCGAGAAATTTGCTTTAGACCGAGCCTAAAAGGAGTTATTTATCATGAACGATGAGGCGAAAAACCGAGATGTCAGAAGTCCCCGAGGATCAACGCTCACATGCCTTGACTGGACTACCGAGGCTGCCTATCGAATGTTGCATAATAATCTTGATCGCGAGGTTGCCGAAAATCCTGATAAATTGATTGTTTATGGGGGTATTGGCAAAGCCGCTCGCACGTGGAGGGATTTCGATGTCATAGCTCAAACCTTGGCCCGCTTGCGGACTGACCAAACCCTCCTCATCCAGTCTGGTAAGGCGGTGGGGGTTTTTGAAACACATAGGGATGCACCCCGTGTGTTGATTGCTAATTCAAACCTCGTGCCGCACTGGGCTAACTGGAAGCATTTCAACGAGCTTGATCGAAAAGGTTTAATGATGTTTGGTCAAATGACTGCTGGGTCATGGATCTACATTGGAACCCAGGGGATAGTTCAAGGTACTTATGAGACATTCAAGGAAGCTGGGCGCCAGCATTTCGGGGGAAAGCTTGAAAAAAAATGGATATTAACTTCCGGCCTTGGCGGAATGGGGGGGGCTCAACCGCTGGCCGCAAAGTTTTCAGGCGCGTGTTGTTTGGCTGTTGAGTGTGACGAAGAACGTATCGATTTTCGCCTGCGCACTGGTTATGTTGATGAAAAAGCGACTTGTCTTGATGAGGCTCTGAGTATGATAGCCACGTGGACGGATATGGGCGAGGCCAAGTCGGTTGGCTTGCTTGGTCAGGCAGCCGACATCTTCCCTGAAATCGTGAAGCGCAACGTGCGTCCAGACATGGTAACTGACCAAACTTCTGCCCACGATCTTGTCAACGGCTATCTGCCGCTAGGCTGGACGATGGCCCAGTGGCGTGAGAAGGCTTTATCCGCACCAGAGGAGGTTGAAAATGCTGCGCGCTCGTCGATTAAGCTTCATGTGCAAGCCATGCTGGATTTGTCCAGAGCGGG
>MDTB01119263.1_pt1 | contig 24642 bp, 23 predicted proteins | sample 811161 | NCBI WGS metagenome assembly MDTB01 (sample SAMN05326650, study PRJNA326480) | marine metagenome | isolation source: seawater | place: Mediterranean Sea | collected 2009
CGCAACCCTAAAACCTACAGTCGGACTCTCCTTAATCTGTTGCGGGCTGAGAATTGGGAGGTAGCCACTTTCACCCTGATTGTTAGTGATCGAAAATCCACCCAACTGGTCCCCTTCGGTTGTGGTTTCCAATTCGTACAGAAAGATTTGGGACGAATCAAAACCCTTTGATTTGAAGGCTCCGCCCCCACCTGTTTCGCCCCCACCAACTAAGTGAGCACTCGTTACGAATTCTGGGTCGAAAACTACTTTAGCGGCTGGCGAAATCATACGGCCATTCACTGAGCAAAGCCTGATCATCCAGAGAGACTTGGTAGAATCCCACGGGCAGGGACCGCATTCAGCATAAGCCTCAAGCTCTCTCATCGATATTAGTGGTTCGAATTCGACAACACTAAGATTTACCCAATCCGCAATTCTAAACTTTTCAGGTTCAGGTAATTCACCTTTTGCAAGCAGTGCCCTTTCGACGAAAGACGGATCCGCTTTTGAAAGACCCAGAGGAATCACCATCCCGTCACCAGAGAGTAATTCCAACTCACCAGAAAGACTCTCAGACACGCCTGCTGGAGTGCCCTTTTCGACAACTCTCCCTTCATTTCCATCAACCACGACATTGGGTTGGCCGCCGTCAAATTGAGACAAAGCTAGGAAACCCGCGAAAACAACCGCAGCCACCCCACCAACCGCGAGGAAAGACTGCCTGCGGGACCTTCTCCGATGTTCCAGCACAAGAACATTTGAATCCGGTAAATTACCCGCCCTGTGAATTTCAGCAATTCGTTCTTCTCCAAGCGAATGCGATCCCGCACCAAGGATATCAAAAAGCAGCTCAGTGAGGGCCGTAAGCGTTTCTTTTTCCTCAAGCAGATTTTCGTCATCCTTAAGCGCGCGATTAGCCTCAGCCACTTCGTTTTCACTAAGTTCACCTAAAACAAAAGCCGTCAAGGCCGGGTCATCAGAAGTCATTTTCATATTTCAGGCAGTCTGGGGGTTAAGATTTTGAACAAGATCGTCGGGTAAAAAGGCGCGGAGACGTTTAAGCCCCGTGTGAAGTAGGAATCCTACATTACCAGAACTCAAGCCAGTCACTTTACTCATCTCTTCGTAGGTGAGCCCCTGCTCAAATTTTAGAAGAATGATCTCCCGTTGATTATCAGAGAGGCGTTTGAGAGCCTCGTGGACCTGGTCGATGCGTTCCTCGAGGTCTGCTCTTTCAGAGGGAGTCCTACGCTGAGACGGCAGACGCGCCATTTGCTCTTCCTCCAGCCCCGTAATTCGACGTTCCTTACGAATCACATCGAGAGCACGATTCCGACAAACTGTGAATAACCAAGCTTTCAATCCACCTTTCACCTTATCAAGATCCTGCTCATAGAGTCTAATGAAGGTTTCTTGGACTACATCCCGAGCCCGTTCTACATCGTGAAGGAAGGTCGTTGCATATCCTATTAGCGGGGACTCAAACTCGATGAGTGCCGCGCTCACGAATTCTTCGCGAGCGATTGTTGTATCTTCGGTTCCTTCCGCCATTTTGGAAATAGATATACCAATAACGTGCAAGTCGCTACGCCTCTTAGAAGGAAAAGCGGAAAGATTTTGGTAATTCCCACTTCTCCATCTGGAATTCAATAACTACAGGATATTTTTAAAATATCATTCGCCTTATTAACAAATATTAAAAATAAATTTGACCAGCCTATTAGGATCCATTTAGCGTAAAAACGTTATGAGGAATTTCACCCTTACATCTTCATTCATTGCAGCGCTCTCCCTGACCTCATTTGGGCAGACCGATGCTTCCTTACATTCAAAGATCTCTAACAAGGAAAAGCAACTCGCCGAAATTCAAAAAGAATTGCACGAGCTCCGGAGCAAGCTCAACGCTAAGATAATCGCAAAGCATAGCGTCAAGCAGGGAGAAACTCTTCACTCGATTGCTCGTAGTTATGATGTTTCGGTTTCAAGAATTATGATGTGGAACAAAATCACCGACCCCACAAAGGTGAAAGTCGGCGAAAAAATCGTTATCTCAGAACTCCTGTCCGCTCCTGTCTCGAACACCCCATCCGATGAAGAAACCTCACCCTCGGTGAGAACTGCTGACTATATCATCGCGAGCGGGGATACCTTTTATTCTATCGCACGCCATCATAAGATGAACCTGTCAGAATTACGTGCTCTTAATCCTGATGTAAATATCCATCTTCTCTCCCCAGGAAAGAAACTCAAGATCCCTGGTGATTTCTCTGTCGCTTCTCGCCATGCAAAAAGGCCAGAAGATATCGCCGGTGAAGAAGGTGCAAAGCCACAAAATGATCAATCAGTCCCGAAACCACCAGTTCATGCTGAGACTCTGAAGGGAATCGATAATCCAGCAGACCAAGTTCCCAATAAATCGGGCTCTAAAATCCCCGTAAACCTTCCGCAACCTCCCATTATCAAAAATCGCGAGATCTCTTCGACGACTAGATCTATCATTCTTACTGACGTCATAACCTTTGAAGCTTTCGCCTCTCGACATAATACCAACACAAAGCTTTTGAATGCTTTAAATGGTTGGAATCTTCCGAAAACTACAATCCTCGCTGCTGGCTCCGAAATCCTAGTGCCTAACTAGGGGGGGGAGTAGTGGGGCTTTTTACTTTTTCCAAGACGCAACAACCTCTTGATTGTTACCATTGCGGTCAGAGTATTTTACGATTCCATGCTTAAGGCCGAATTCGTAGACTTCCTTGGTCACTTTGACATCGTAGCAGCAATATTCGGCGATCTTTAACACATGAGATAGGTCGTCGGTCTTTTTATACAGCTGCCACCATTTCAAGGCATCCAGACCATCGGCGGTTTTACTGGCATTTAGCGAAGCTTGCGCCACAGCATCAAGCTTGAGACGGTGGCCAAGAATCTCCTCAAGATCCAGCATCATGTCACAATTCACGGTCTGGGTCACCAAATCATAAATTGTGTATGCTTGTAACACCGGGTAGTCGAATTGGACGTGGTTGTAGCCAACGACAAGGTCCGCTTTAATGAGCTGGTCTACCAAGTCGGCTACATTGTCTTCATTAAATATATGATACTGTCCAGTCTCAGTGGAATAAGTGACACCAACCGACATCCCCATTTTATCTTTGTGAGCTGAGCCGCCCACATCTCCGAAACTCCGTTGAGTCTCTAGATCAAAATAAACAATACCAGGCACGCTCTCCTGATACCCAATTCCCCCTCTTCCGGCAAGAATCACTTCCAAGTTCTCACCCAGAAAACCTTATTCCATTCGTAGCGACTTCTCCTGCACCCCCTGTTCGACCAACGTAAGAATTTCAGGAAGATATAGAAGAGAGTTGATAGAAATAACCACCACTAAAATGACCCAGAACCAGGCGATTCGCTTTGGAGTCAACTGCTCAGCCTTAACTTGAAACCCACTCTGTAAATCCCAAAGCATCCCCCCTTTTTTCTTACCAAACCACAAGCTCATGCAACACCCGATTATCATCATTAGGGGTATAAACATTCCCATCCCGAGAACCCATACTCTCATTGATCGAACAAAAGCCTGACCTGTCGAAAGACGTTGTCCCCCAAGAGTCTCCACCCTCAATCCTAAAAGCCACTTTCCTGGAGTAAAGCCTAACGATCCAACCATTGCAGCTTCCATCAAAATGACCGGTAATACGATTCCGATCACCACCCATCCTGAGGAATCAACTCCCTTCCACAAGTTGACGCCGCATAAAACCGAGAAGGAGTGTAAAATTGATTCATAAATCAAATAATCAATCATTCGCGCCCCAAGCCTAGGCCAAGCTCGGAAGGGAGTAGGGCGAATCTGAATGGCTTCCTGCTCTTCTTCCGGGGCCTTGAATTCATTAGCTAAAACTCCCAGATCGGAAGCTGAAAGCCAGCCATCAGCCCCTTCGTGCCAGACTCTGGTGTCCCGACTCACCTTCCCTTCACGAATCATCTCACGAACCTCGTAATCCTCTAGAGGTCCCGACTTTTTTCCGTCTTGGATAATCCAAAGAATCATGACCCTTAAAGATTACGAAGTGATTTAGCTGGATCACGGAAGGCAGCCATTAACGCCGGAATTAAAGCGGCAAACAGACATAAAATCACTGCGACCACGCAAATCACCCCCAGTTGACTCCCTATGACTTCCGCCGGCAATTCGCTCATTCCATGGAACTCAGGTGGAAAGGGATCAATTCCAAAGCCTCGAATGATCGCCATAATCCCTTCCCGATAACGAATCGCCAACAATCCCAATCCCAATCCAAGAATAGCCCCACCGATCCCTACAATAAGCCCCTGATACACAAAGACCCGAACAATCTGAGAAGGGCGCGCACCAAGCGCTTTCATCACTCCAATTTCCTGCCGCTTCTGTACTGTCACCGTATACATCACTGCCATAATACTAAACGCAGAGAGTAAAGTGATAAATGAAAGCGCAAAACTCATCATAATTTTCTCGGTCTTAACCAACTGAAAACGTTCGGCATGGGTTTTCATCCAACTCCGCACTATCCATTCATCCCCCAATTTTTTCTGCAAATTGATCGCAAATTCTTCGGCTTCGTAAGGATCTTCAATTCGCAAACCGATAGATTCAACCTCTCCCCGAAGCCCCTTCAACTCCATTCCAATTGTGATCGGAATGAAAAGATCAGGTCCTTTTGATCTCTCGCTATCCGAATAAACACCCTGAATCCTTAGCTCCTTAGGTACAACAAATTTTTCAATTTTTCGAAAAGCCTCGTTGTCAGCCCTTTCCAAATCAAGTTCACGAAGTTCCTTAAGCTTGTCTAAAAGTCCCTTTTTAGTTCCTAACGGAAAATAATCAAAGCCTCCTGCTCTTCGGTCTACAAAGTCAAGACGGTCGAGAATATTTCTCACAATCTCCCGCTCCGCAGGACGCATTTCAAGCCCTTCCGTCTCAACGTCACCTTTAGGGGTAGAAACGATCATTGGAAGTAGCTGCTGAAACACTTTATAAGCGTTGGTCACCTCTACACTTAAGGACTTCTCCCCTTCGCTAGATATCTCAAAAATTATCTTAAGCCTCCCCTCAAAATCTTCAAAAACATCCGTGTAAAGCTCCCAAGCTCGTTTCTTTGGAACACTATAAACAGCCATCACCTCATCGAGATTACTTGCTGCAATAATCCTAATATCGTCGCCCACCTTCAACCCAATTGACTTAGCGAGCTCGCTCGAAACAACCACGTAACGATTCCCGTAAAGTTCATCGTTATCACCAGGCGGTAAATCCGCAGGGTCAACAGGAACAAGCCGCCGAACCTCGCTATCGCTGTTATCTTCCTCTGGGACTACTGGAGAAGCAGAACGAACCGAGTCACCCAGAGCTGGGTTGAAATCAGCGCTGCTATTGGGGAAGCTGTCCCTATCGAGCATCTTCTCTAATGCTTTGATCTGACCCTCGTTCTCCGTATTAAAAGCTCTGAAGTATGAAGGCCGCTGCCAAGCCCGCGAATCAAGAAGAACAAATCCCTCTACTAAGGCGAACGCCGACTCGACTTTCTCTTGCTTAGCTAACGAGATTTCCATCTCTTTCCAATTGGAAATCGTCCCATAGCTGGATTGGATTGAAATATGAGGTGAATGCCCCAATAACGTATCCTTTAAGTTCCTTTCAAATCCATTATGGATTGATAGGACCACAATCAAGACCATCACACCAAAAGCCACTCCGAGCAGAGAAATCAGGGTGATAATCGACACAAAGGTACGCAAAGGATTCAAATACCTTAGAGCAAGGGTCCAACTAAACGATCTCAAGACGCGAAATCTTTAACGCTTCCGCTGCTCTCCCGCAACTACACACTTCACACAGCTCCCACTTCTCGTCAGACTTGGCCCCATGATAAAGTTCCTTCACACGCGCATTCGCGTCTCCAAGCCAGCAGAATCGATCGACTTTTACAAAAAGGTCGGTTTCGAACTTGGACAACAAAAGACATCCCCTCAAGGCAATGAACTCGCTTTCATGCATCTTCCTGGCAATGAACACTTCCTCGAGCTTACCTATTCACCTGATTACAAAGTTGCGGTCCCTGAAGACCTGATGCATACCTGCGTGGGAGTCCCTGATATTATCGATTATTGTGCGAAGCTTGAAGATCAGGGAATCGAAATTTGGCCTGACGGTTGGCGCTCAAAGTTCTCATCTGGTGAGCGTAAGATGGCATTCATCACCGACCCCGATGGCTACGAAGTGGAAATACTAGAGGCTCGTTAGCTAGAGAGGGCAACCCAATTCATCGCTCGCAACTCGATTGCTCGTTCCTTCTTCCAATTGTGCACCTCCTCATCGACAATTCCAACACCCTAACCAAGTTCGCACTCGACTTAGGCGGTGAGCTCTCTGAATGGCGCGGCGTTATCGCAACTTCAGATCTTTCCAAAACCTCTATCCAAAACACTCTCCATAGTCAGACTTTTGAGAGAATAACCCTGTGCTCAGTTGTCCCTGACTCAACAATTCTAATTAAGACGATTTTCGATCAACCCATCCATCACATCTCGCATCAGTCCAAGATGCCAATAACCATTGATTATCCTAACCCCTCTAAAATAGGCGCCGATCGTCTTGCTAACGCCTCAGCCGCAATTCTAGATCGGCAAGGACCAGCCATCGTGATCGACTTCGGCACCGCCGTTACATTCGACGTCATTTCTAAGATAGGATCATACCTTGGAGGCGTCATTGCGCCCGGCACTGCCTCACTTCGGGATTATCTCCACCAAAAGACCGCCCTTCTCCCTGCTATCCAGCTTGAAGAGCCGAACTCCATCATAGGACGTAGCACTGAAGAAGCGATGCAGGTAGGAGCCGTCATTGGTTATCGTGGCCTTATTCGTGAAATCTTGAGCGAACTTCGCCGTGAACTTGGTGGCACACCTACAATCTTAGCCACCGGAGGCGATGCCGAGCTTATTGGTAAAGGAATTAGCGACATTGACATCATCGACCAAGACTTGACGATGAAGGGAATTCAAGTCATCGGAAGAGCAAATCACTGAATTTCACAAGAAAGAGCGTTCCTTGCTCTCACACTTCTCTTAACCTCCTCCAACCTTATGAGCGATCTTCCTTTGGCCATCGGCATTGATTTCGGCGGGACTTCGGTGAAAACCGGGGTTCTGTATCGTGGCAATCTCATTGAAGAAGCCCCCCGTATCGAAACCCAGAATTTCGAAAGCGCCCCTCCCCTAATCGAGCGTATTCACGAAACTATCGAAGATCTTCGAACCAAGCACCCTCGCATTGAAGCCATCGGCGTCGGCATGCCCGGTTTTGTGGATTTCCCTACGGGAATGGTTCATAATCTTACCAACGTCAAGGGATGGCAGCGCATCTATCTCAAGCGGGACCTCAACAAACTTTCCAATCTCCCTGTCACTGTTGAGAATGATGCGAATTGTATGGCATACGCCGAGTGGAAACGTGGCTCCGGTCGGGGAATGAACCATCTCGTTGCCCTCACTCTCGGAACAGGAGTCGGTGGCGGGATCGTTGTAGATGGCCGCATAGTCCGGGGAGCAAATTTCGTAGCCGGCGAGCTTGGTCAAACCTCCATTGATTTCAAGGGGCCTGACGGAGCCTATGGGAATCGCGGTTCGCTCGAAGACTATGTTGGAAACCAGCAAATCACGGATCTGGCCTATGCTGCTTACGCTAAGGCTGACATTAATCGCCAGAAATCAGAGTGTGAACCGGCCCACCTTTCTATCCTAGCACAACAGGGTGATAAAATCGCCCTCGGCATTTGGGATGAAGTCGCTAAAATGCTCTCCACCGCTCTAATGAACTGCTGCTGGCTGCTGAATCCCGAGGCTATTATCATCGGCGGCGGTGTTGCGAAAGCTGGTAACTTTCTGTTTGAGCCTCTTGAAAAACACTTGCGCGCCCAACTCAGCCCCGCTTTTAAAGAAAACCTCCGCCTTCTTCCAGCCCGCTTCGGTAATGAAGCCGGTATGGTTGGAGCTGCGACCCTCGCACTTGAAGAGGCTGGCTTCAATGTTAACGATTAAAGATAGGGACGTCATTGAAGACTGGATTTTGAGGCAGAACTGTAGCTTTTAAAGATCGATTTCAACCCAACTTCGACACCCTCTGTGTTTATTTGCATAATTGAACCGGACAGAACTTTTGAGCTTTTCTACCTCTACGTAAGCTACATGAATACTCCCTGAAGCCATCCCCTTACCTTGCCAGAAAAATCGGTCTAGGATTGTTTCTTCAGTCCAGATGTGCTGGTCAGCCAGTAACGCCACCTCATTCCAGTCAGTCAGCGTCACCGCCTTTTTAACCTTTACCTTTGAATTGATTACCACCTCGTCGCCGATCTCCCATTCCGGCTTTGTTACTACTCCAGGAATTTTCACATAATCGCCCTGGGCGTGAAAACGTGTTGGAAAAAGAACGAACTCATCATGAGCAAAAGAAAACCCCTCTCGTCCTTCGTGGATCCCACCCTTGCGCAGGATGAGAGACTGACGGCCCTCTTCCAAGGCTTTACACACGATGTCCCATTCCTTGAAAGCGATCATGTTGTAAACAAATCGACTTTACAACTGATTGAAACTCTAAAGTAAATTAGCACCCTAAATCTTTTGGATGATGAGAATAATCCGTAGATGATACAAAAATCAAACTCTCGAGCCTGATCTCAAACCATTTGTCACGTCCGCCCACCGAATCCGATTATCCTTGAAGCCTATTCTGCGGCCCGAAAACCCTCTAGAAGCTCCTTTGCAAGCAGAGTCCTAGTCCATTTTCGGGTTTAGGGTTTTAAAATCCTTCATTTCAGTCTTTGTTTTAGCGTGTCCGACACCAAAAGCTCTCTCATTTCTCTCGGGGATCTCACCCTTCGTGACGGCGGACGCATTCCCTCGGCTCAACTTGCTTACGCAACTTGGGGAGCTCTTAATGAGGATCACTCCAATGCTGTCCTTATTTTTCACGCCCTATCTGGAACCCACCATGTCAGCGGTAATCATCCCGAAGCACCAGAGACCTGCGATCTTTGGACCGAGGAGCTGCACGACGGTTGGTGGAACAACATGGTCGGGCCAGGTAAAGCGATCGATACAAACCATTTCTTTGTAATCTGCGCCAACTACCTAGGCGGTTGCTACGGATCCACTGGCCCATCAAGTATCAATACCAAGACAGGAAAGGTCTTTGGATCAACTTTCCCGCACCTAAATGTTGCTGATCTCGTAGATGCTCAAATCCCGCTGTTAGATCACCTCAAAATTAGCAAGCTTCACTCTGTGGTTGGCCCATCGGTTGGCGGCCTTTGCACTCTAACCTTTGCAACACGGCACCCCGAAAAGGTTGAGCGAGTCATTGCAATCGCCAGTGGTTTTAAGACCACCGTTCTAAACCGACTCATCCTCTTCGAACAGATACTCGCCATTGAGAACGATAAGCATTTTAACGGTGGCGATTACTATGGCTCTGAATACCCACGCATTGGTTTAGCGCTTGCGCGAATGATCTCGCATAAAACATTTGTCCATCTAGACACCTTCGAAAAGCGCGCACGGCGCGACCTCCTCAATGAAGAAGAGATGCTTTCGTGGTATCAAGTTCGCGACACCTTTCAAAGCTACATGCTTCATCAAGGAAAGAAATTCACAGAGCGCTTTGATGCCAACACCTACCTTCGGATCATAGATATGTGGTCACGCTACAATGCCATATTGCAAGGTGATGCAAGCTCTCCCAAAGACCTCTTCTCCCGCTGTAAAACAGCAGGACATAAATTCCTCATTTTCTCAATCGACTCAGATTTCTGTTTCTATCCTGAGGAGCAGGCTGAGGTCGTCAGACACCTCGAGGAAGCCTCAGTTGACACGATTCACATCACAGTACATTCCGCTAAGGGCCACGACTCATTCCTCCTCGAACCCGAGCTCTACACGCCATACATACGTGAACTTTTGGCTGATTAACTTAAGGGTTATTTGTAACTAAGAATATGTCTCTGTAGTTCTAAGTTCTGTATGACTCATAACTTGCTTCCGATATCACTCATTATTGGAATGAGAGATAAAAAGATTTATGAGACTGCGAATCTTGCCGCTTTTGCCATCATGCAATAAACTTCTTTACGCGAAATCTTCACTCCCGACTCCCAGTTTTCCCAAGACGCTAGCTCTAACCGGTCCAGAGTTCTGCGCCCGATCATTGCAGGCAATACCGTCCCGAAACGCATCCGTTTTCCATTTAATGATTTGGCATATCGCTCAGCTAGATCCAACCCTTCGCGAGCCTCCTTGATCCACCGTTGCCGTTCCCGCAGCAAACGCTCTCGTGTCTCCGCTCCTGGCAAATAGCACCTCCCATTCTTCCCATCCTCTGGCACATCCCGTAAAATATTGATTAACTGTAGGCTGCGGCCATAGGCTTTGCCCCACTCCATCATCTCGTCAAAAGAAGCCCTCGCGAAATCCCGATTATCCCCAAAGCCAATTTCCGTCCAAAACTCCCCTACACATCCGGCTACTTGATAGGTGTATGTCCTCAGCTCACGATCTTCCCCTAAGCACACCACCCCTTCGTCTGAAAACCGGTCTAGATCCCAACATTGGCCTTCAGTAATAATTCCAACTACTTTCCGGACCGAAATTTGCTGCCAATCAGGTAGATTTTCAAGCGCTGCCACACAGTCGCTCAACCTCGAGATTAAAACCTGTTCCCCCTCTGGGAGTCCATCAATCTTGGGTATTTTAAATATTTTACCATGGGTCACAAATTCTATAAATCGGACCAATAAATCACGTCGTTCTTCTACACAAAGTTGCCCCGCATCCGCAATCGTATCACTCGCCCGAGCCAGCAAATAACCAATACTTGTCGGAGCACGAAACCCTTTTGGTAAAAACCGTAGGCTAAGGTAAAAGGAACGGGAAACATCCTTCAAAACCTTTCGACTTAAATCCCCATTCATTGCTACACCCCACTTCTCCCAGTTCAGCGTTGAGAGTTCAATGTTCAAAGTTCAATCTTCCGCAAGTGCACCTCTACCTCCATATTCCTTTCTGCCACCGTGTCTGCCCCTACTGCTCATTTTATAAGCACACCCCTGGCAAAACCAACCTTCGATCCTTTGTCGACGGTCTCCTAGAGGAAGCCCACTTCTTTGCACAAAAGGACCTCCCATCTCTCAAAACAATCTACTTTGGCGGAGGAACACCCTCCATGCTCTCGCCCACCCTACTCCGGACCCTTTTTACTGGCCTTCGCCAAACCTTTGACTTTTCATCGATCGAAGAGATCACTCTTGAAGCTAATCCAGCAACCTTCACTTCCCGCACTGCCCAATTTTATCAAGATCTCGGCGTTACCCGAGTTTCCTTAGGCGTTCAGTCCTTTCTTGGCAAACATCTTGAGACCCTGGGGCGTGAACACTCACCCATGCAGGCTATTACCTCGGTCCACCTCTTACGCGAAGCCTCCGACCTTGAGGTCAATATCGACCTCATATTCTCCATCCCGAGTCAATCACTTCTCGATTGGGAAGACACCCTAACCCAAGCCTTGGCCCTCCAACCCGAACACCTCTCCGCTTATAACCTTACCTATGAAGAGGATACAGCTTTCTTCCAAAAATTTCAAAGCGGTGATTACAAAGACGACCCCGGTCTCAATGCTGAAATGTTTTCCTTGAGTCAAGAAATCCTAACTACTGCTGGCTACGAGCATTATGAAACTTCCAACTATTCACTCCCCGGAAGACGTTCACGGCACAATGAAGGATACTGGGCTGGTAACGACTACCTCGGACTGGGGCCCTCCGCTGTCTCAACCTTGAATCGCACTCGACACCAGAACGTCTGTGACACGTCACAGTATATGAAGCGAATCGCATCGATTGGCCACGCCCAAGAAAAAATTGAAATACTAGATGACGAGGCTTGGCGCCTCGAACGCATCGCTCTTCAACTTCGTACCACAGAAGGGTTACCCCTCAAATACCTCTTACCAGACGCGAATCTAGATTCGATCAACCATCTCGTAAGGAAAACAGCGACCCACCTCCAACTCATTAATGACGGCCCTCTCCTTGTGGACTCCATCGCGGCAGAACTAGCGTAATTAATGATCCTTAATTGGCACATCTTTACTTATCTTATCGTTCGCAATACCAAAATCCGCTGTGGGTCGATCTAAGGCAGCTACTTTTCGATCTCTCTCCGCACGTCCTCCGTAAGTCCGCTCCTTTGTAGCCACTGACGTCCCTCTTCAGCATTCTGCCTCATCAATGCTCGACCCGCACGAATCATTGCGGTCCTTCGGGCTTCGCTATCTTGAATCTCGTCAGCCCAAGCAATAGCAGAATGTGGATCATCACCTGAAATTCGGGATGAAAATGCTTCAACTGCTGCATCCCTTTCACTTGTGGCGGACATACCGTTCAAAAACTCGTAAACTGCATCTGGATCCTGCCCGGTCCATTCTAAGACCACCTCTCCGATACTAGCGTTCTTCCCCGGTCCATCCGGAAGTCTCTGGGCCCATTCCAAACAACCTGCGGGATCCTCCTGCGCCCACTTTGCCGCTACAAGCTTTTTAATCTCTACCCCTTCCTCACCGTCTAAACCAGCTGCCCAATTGGCGGCTTCCTTTGGCTCTCGTTTAACAAATTCTCCTGTCACATCCCTTAATGTATCGTTCCTCACTTTTCCTTCCGGCAATTCAAGTGCCCATGCCGCCGCCCGCGGCAAAGTCTCTACCTCCAACATCTTATCTTTGACCAGTCCCAACATTTCCCCTGCACGCTGGTCCTCTGCCTCAAGCTTTCTTACTGCAAAATCGGTTGCAAAAGCTAGATCTGAACTTGCCAGTCCCTTTAGCATTCCAAAGGTAACATCACTACAATTCCTCCGATCTTCCTCTAAGGAATCATACCAGGACAATGCGCTCACCGGATCTAAGCTTGCCCAACCCATCATTGTTGCCGCCATATCCTTCTCCTTCGTGTCTGCTCCAATTTCAACCGCTTCGACTCCTGACATGGCCCCCCAAGCGAAATGAAAATCCTGAAACTCATTACTTTCGGGCGAAAAATGCACAACTTGGTCTCGCACCAACATTGCATTTTCCTTGTTCATTCCTTCAAGAAGTCGCCCCAAAGCTGCCCTTCTTCGCAATGGATTTAATTCCCAGCGCAAATTCTTTCCGACTTCGATGATTTCATTTCTACTCATCTTTCTTTTCCCCACTCCCGTCCCCAAAGCTCTATCTACAGTTCGACGATCTTTTCCCCCGTAATTTGAACTTCCTGCAAGAGTTTCATCCTCCCCATTCTCTAATTCAGCGGCTCCCGATTTATCACCACGATCGCTTAAAGCCCAAATCCCTATTAACCCAATTCCAACGGTAACAACACCTCCGTATAAGAACGATTTTTGCAACATCGCCAAGATACGAAGCATCAATCCCCAGTTTATCATCCCTATCCAATATTCCCAGCCTCGACCCTAAAAACCACCTTGAAATCGGACTGAAAGAGCAGGATCGCAAAGTTGGTATTCAAAAGGTAATCTCTAATGAGGTCCCTAATCTTCCAATTGCTGTTTCCCTTCCTGTTTGTAATGCCTTCTCCGGCCTTAGAAGCAATTCACTTTGAGAAGCAAGTCCGACCTATCCTTAAAAAGCACTGCTTCAAGTGCCACGGCGAAAAAAAACAAAAAGGGGATTTGCGAATCGATACCCTTTCCAGAGACCTTTCCAAGGCCCGGGTTGCAGCAGAAGCCTGGCATGATGTCCGAAACGCTCTCAATCTTTCCGAAATGCCGCCCAAAAAAGAGGACCCGCTGCTGCCAGCGGAACTCAGAACAGTCACTTCCTGGATTACACAAGAAATTGACGCTCTTGTTGCGGGCCAAAAGGGCACTGATGGTCGTACCGTTTTGCGTCGCCTCAACAAGACCGATTACCAAAATACGATGCGTGACCTACTCGGTATCGAGATGGACTACGCTAAAAATCTTCCACCAGAAACTCTTTCGGAAGATGGCTTTCGTAATAATGGAGCAACCCTTCAGATGTCGGACCTTCAACTGGAATATTACCTAGAATCAGCCCGCAAGGCCCTCGCTAAAGCGATTGTCACCGGTTCACGGCCCAAGTTTTTTGAGGAAGAATTCACCCTAAGCGTGAATGATAAGAACCGGGGCAGTAACATTCTCGACAAGGACCAGCAATTTATAGCGAAACTTTTAGATTACCCCGAAGATGGTGAAATTCTGATCCGAGCAAAGGTAAAAGCCCAATTTGCTGAAGACCGTGGATACCCTCAACTCCGCGCTGCCATAGGCTACCGCGCCGATGTTCAAGCCCCGCGCGGATTTCTTAAGCCGGTCGACATTACCTCAGAAGATTGGCAGATCATCGAGTTCCGAGCACGAATCGAGAATTTCCCACTCCCCAGTAAATCTCAAAGCAAGTTCCCTGGCCTCCTTCTATGGCTCGATAATGCCTATGCCGAAGGTCACGATAAGCCGATTAAAGCCCGGGGTAAGGGAAAGAAAAAAAAGGCCCAAAAAGGTCCACTGACCTACCCTCGGATTGAAGTTGCTTCGATGCAGTTTATTGGTCCCATTTTAGACGACTGGCCACCAGCACAGCATAAAGCGATACTTCTTCCCTCCAAGCAACGCTCGGACGAGGAGGCCTACTCGAAAATAGTAATTCGTAACTTTATGAGCAGAGCCTTTCGTCGCCCTATTCACGACGAGGAAATCGTCCCCTACTATCGGTTCTTTAGATCAACCCGCCCTAAGATGGAAACCTTTGAGGACGCAATTCGGGAGACACTTGCGATGGTGCTGATCTCGCCTGACTTTCTCTTCCTCGTAGAGCCTTCCGGATCTTCAAAACGCACCATAAGCGATTGGGAACTGGCTTCACGGCTCTCTTATTTCCTTTGGAGCAGCATGCCTGATACTCACCTTCTCAATCTTGCTAAGAAAGAAGCGCTTAGAAAACCGGAAATCTTAGAAAAAGAAATTTCACGAATGATTTCAGATGAACGTTCGTGGCAATTTGTTGAGCAATTCGCCGATCAATGGCTGGATATCGGAGCTCTACAGCGTGTTGCTATCAACCCTAATTACTATCCAAAATTCGACCCTACCCTCAAAGCTTCAATGCGAGGCGAGACCATTCACTTCTTTGGTGAATTATTTCAAAAAAACCTAAGTGCCCTAAATATCCTTGATTCCAATTTCACTATGTTGGATGAACCACTCGCCAAACACTATGGCCTCTCGGGCCCCAAAGGGAGCCGCTTCGAGAGAGTCTCCATAAAACCCGGTGACCATCGTGGAGGGGTCCTCGCTCACGGAAGTGTCCTTCTAGGTAATTCCACGGGCGAAGATTCACATCCTGTCAAACGAGCAGTCTGGATCCGCGAACGTCTACTCGATGATGCTCCGGCCCCACCACCGCCAGATGTTCCAGCTCTCGATTCTACCGACCCAAATTTTGCCGCACTCTCAGTTCGCGATCAACTTGCTGAGCACCGTAAACAGATCTCGTGTAACGAGTGCCATCGCAATATCGATCCGTGGGGAATCTCTCTCGAAAACTTTGGTGCCGATGGACTTTGGCGAGAGCAAATCCTCCGCAAAAAAGTCAAAGGCAAAGGCATGATTAAACTTCCAGTTCTCTCAGAGGCAATCCTACCAGATGGCAAGAAGATCGAAGGAATAGCCGACCTCAAAAAATATCTCCTTGAGGATCGCCGCGAACAATTCGCCCGCGCCTTCACCTCGAAACTTCTTACCTATGCCCTTGGGCGTCGCCTCGAATTAATCGATCAAAAAACAGTAAACGAACTCACCTCAAAGTTTATCAAATCAGACTATCGAATCAGAGATTTGATTCACTTAATAGTAGCCAGCAAAACATTCCAAAGTAAGTAAATCATGAACCGCAAATCTTGGCACCTACCTCGCCGCACCTTCTTACGCGGCGCTGGCGCCTCCCTCTCCTTGCCATTTCTCGAATGCATGGGTGATAAACTTAAAAAAACACCGCAGCCAAAACGCTTCTGTGCGATCTACTTCCCCTATGGGGTCAGCCTGCCGAGAAGAAAAAAGGGAAACGAAAACCCCGAATCAAAATGGCAATGGTTTCCCAATACTGAAGGCCGTAATTTTCAATTTAACGAAAGTCTAAAATCCCTCGAACCTCTCCGGAAACACCTCTCCATCCTCGGGGGGCTTTCTCATCCGAATGGTCGAAAAATCGGCGGACACGACACTGCCGACATCTTTCTAACTGCAGCCGAGCTCAAAGGAGGACAACTCAAAAATTCCGTTTCCCTTGATCAACTACTTGCTGCCAAACTTGGGAATGAGACCCGCTTCCGTTCGCTTAGCCTTTCGGTCGATGGTGGGGTTGGTGAAGCTACTCGCTCCAGCACTCTCTCGTTCAACCGCAACGGCTCACCTGTTCCAGCGCTTAACCATCCCCGCCTCGTCTACAACCGGCTCTTCGGCAAGGAAGAGATAAGCATCAAGTCCAAACGTCAGGAAATAGAAAACTCTGAACATATGCTAGATCTTGTTTTCGAGCATTCTAAATCCGTTCGCCGGAAACTCGGAACACAAGATCAGGAAAAGTTTGACGAATATCTTCAATCCGTTCGCCAAATCGAGCAGCGGGTAGAGCGATCAGCAAAATGGCTAGATATCCCAAAGCCACATGTCGATATTTCAAAATTGCATCTTGATGCCGATGACAAGACTCCCGGCGAACTACTAAAGACGATGCTCGACCTAATGTTCCTTGCCATCCAGAGTGACTCGACGCGCTTCCTCACCTATCAAATGGGGAACATGAACGGCGCAACTTCAATTGCGACCAAGTTCCCATCTCTCCTCGGTTTTGGGAAAAACCAGCACAGCCTTGCCCATGGATGGAACAAACCCGGTGGAGCCGAAGCACTCGGAAAATGGGACCGCTTTCGTGCTGAGCAATTGAGCTACTTCCTTCGCCGCTTGAGCACCACCCGTGAAAACGAGGGCACTCTTCTCGACCAAACCATGGTTCTTTACGGGAGCAGCAATAGTATAACTCACAACAACACCAACTACCCTTTAGTCCTAGCGGGTGGTGACAAACTCGGGCTTAAACATGGAGCCTACCATCGCTTTGGATCAGATGTCCCACTCTCAAACCTATTTATCACAATTGCCAATCGTCTTGGCATGTCTGGTTCTAAATTCGTCGACAGTACAAATGAAATGACCGAGATCATTAGTTAATCGTCTAACTCAATTTTAAAAGCCGAAGAAACTCCTGCGATAATGATTTTCAAAAATATAGCGACAAATTTTGTTAATCTACGATGATTATTTGTGGATACCTACAAAGCCGCTTATAATGGTTCGTTGATCGCTGATGCCTTCGCGATGCCGGTTCACTGGTATTACGATCGGGATGCATTGGATCGAGACTATCCGGAACTCGATCGCTACCTGCCACCATGCTCTCATCACCCCGACAGTATTTTATGGCGATCCGAATACACCCCACTTAACAAGAAAGGCGAAATACTACATGACCAGGCGCGCTTCTGGGGACAGCGCGGTATTCACTATCATCAAAATCTGAAGGCAGGAGAAAACACAGTTAACTTTAAACTTGCACAAGCTCTTCATGATGAAATTGAACTCAAGGGCAGTTATGATTCTACGAATTGGGTAAAAAAATACATCGAACTTATGCTCACTCCGAATTGGCATAACGACACCTATCTCGAAGAGTACCATAGAGCTTTTTTCACTCGCTATGCCCAGGGTAAAAACATCCTAAAATGTGGGATCTCTGACGAACACATTGGAGGTCTCGCCACTGTCCCTTCACTTTTGGCAGCATTGCCAGCCGGCGACCATCGCCAGACCATCAAGACACATGTCACTCTCACGCACAGGAATTCCAATGTGCTACGGGCGGCTGATTGCCTCGTTCGTCTCCTTCAATTTATCGCCAATGGCACTCCGCTAAGAGAAGCCCTCATGACGCAGGCTGGAGATTGGTTCTCTACCAGAAAGGCTTCAAAATGGGAAAGGCAAGATGATCGTGTCGTAATAGGACAACGATTAAGTCCCGCTTGTTACATAGACCAGTCTTTCCCCGCCTCACTCTACCTTGCTTGGAAATACCACGAGGATTTCGCCGCGGCCATCATCGCTAATGCAAAAGTTGGGGGTGACAGCTGCCACCGAGGTGCGGTTGTTGGCTCACTCGTAGCTGCGGAAGCCAAAAGGTTGACCGGGAAGTTCGATCTCACTCAATTTCCTGCCGATTAGCAAGCTCTCGACTTGAAACTCTTTTCATCTGGAGACGGGTTTCACGAAACTTGCCAGCATGCTTCGTGATTCGACCACTCACCCGCTTACGCCACATTCTAAAGCTGCCCGCCTTGAGACTCCTCCTCATCACCTTTATGACCTCAGCCTCGACTAAACCGGTTTTTTTGTAAATCTCATCAAATGTCGTCCGATCCTCCCATGCCATTCGGATCACTTGGTTCTTGAATTGATTGTTCATTCTTAATGGATCAACCGCTTCCCCAAAAACGCAAGTCGCGATGATTCCTAATAAAATATGCCAAACCTGCGGACGAACGATCGAATGGCGTAAAAAATGGCAGCATTGCTGGCATGAGATCCGCTACTGTTCTCTTCGATGCCGCGGAGCTAGTCCTAACGAACTCGATGAAAAGCTGGAAAAGGCAATTCTCGAAATCCTCAGCCACCGGGCGAAAAAAACCACCATTTGTCCCAGCGAGGCCACACGAACGATTTTCCAAAAAGATTGGCGAAAACATATGGAGCGAACACGTCAAGCTGCCCGGCGCCTGCATGGGGACGGGAAAATTGAAATCCTCCAAAAGGGAGTAATCATTGATCCTTCAGCCTTCAAAGGCCCTATTCGAATACGAAAACGATTACGCTAAAACGCGAGCTTTAACTCGCCATCCATAATTCAAAGGATTGCAAAACTTGCCTAACTCATCGATCTCCGGCACAAATTCCCTGTGCTCAATCTCCTCTACCCTGCCGCACGTGCCATCCTCTTCCGTCTTGATGCTGAGCGCGCCCATCACTTTTCGATGGCGGGGCTTCGCGCTAGTGAAAACCTGGGTATTTTGAAGGCCTTGACCACCGAGCCTGAATCGAAACCTATTTCTTTTGCTGGCCTAACGTTCCCAAATCCGGTTGGTCTCGCAGCTGGTCTGGATAAAGAAGCTAACACCATTGATGCCCTTGGTCTTCTTGGCTTTGGCCATATTGAAGTTGGCACTCTCACCCCAAAGCCTCAAAATGGAAATGAATCACCTAGACTATTCCGACTACCTCAACATAAGGCCCTTATTAACCGCATGGGCTTCAATAACCCCGGAATCGACCAAGGCGTAGCTAACACCCGGTCCGCTTCCTCATTCAATGGAATCGTAGGAATCAATATTGGAAAAAATAAAGTCACTTCTAACGAAAATGCAAACGAGGATTACGCCATTGCCTTCGAAAAAGCCTATCCTTGGTCAGACTACATTACAGCTAACTTTTCTTCACCCAACACTCCTGGTCTGCGTGACCTTCAATCAGAGGAGGCCGCAGGCAAACTTCTCGAGACACTCAAAAAACTACAGGAGAGTCTTCATAAAAAAACCGGACGTTACGTGCCCTTCGCGCTTAAAGTCGCACCGGATCTCGATGAAAAACAAATTGATGGACTCTCGAAAGTTTTCCGCGATGGCGGGCTCGATTTCCTCATCGCTACCAACACGACCCTAGATCGCGCGGCTGTCAAAAATCACCCAAATGCCAAGGAGGCTGGCGGACTTTCTGGGGCTCCATTGACTAGTCATGCAACGGAAGTCATTGCTCGTTTCAATGCTGGACTTGGTAAGAATGTCCCAATCATAGGAGCCGGCGGAATCTTCTCAGCAGAAGACGCCCTCGCCAAAAAGGCGGCTGGAGCGTCACTCGTGCAAATCTACACTGGATTCGTTTACAAAGGCCCTTCCTTGATTCACGACATCATACGCGCTTGGTAATTTCACGGGCTACCTTTCGGGCCTCGAGGTCTGCGTTGACCACGACACCTAATTCCTGCGAATCAATGTGTTCAACTTGATTCATCGTTTCTTCCACCACCTGCCAAATTCCAGGAAAACTGAGGGCACGCTGCCGAAAAGCTTCGTTAGCAACTTCGTTGGCGGCATTCAAAACCGCAGGTAGAGTTCCACCTCTCTCTCCGGCTTCGCGAGCTAAGTTGAGCGCGGGGAAATCGCTCTCGCGAGGCGCTTCAAACTCAAGCTTGGCAAGAGCTGGAAAGTCCAAAGGCTTCAATTCGTTGCTCAGACGCTCGGGCCAAACCACGGCATACTGGATCGGAAAGCACATATCCGTTGTGCTCAATTGGGCCAAAACACTCCCGTCGATAAATTCGACCATAGAGTGAACGATACTTTGTGGATGCACCACCACCTCGACTTTGGACATTGGGATATTAAAAAGCCAGCGAGCTTCAATCATCTCTAGCCCCTTGTTAAAAAGGGTCGCTGAATCAATCGTGATTTTTTGCCCCATTTCCCAGGTCGGATGCCTGAGAGCATCCTCCAGCTTCACCTCAGAAAGTTTTTCAACTGGCAATTTGCGAAATGGTCCTCCTGAGGCAGTTAAAATGAGACGCCGGACTTCATTGGAGCCACCTTTATGACCTTCAAGACATTGGAAAATCGCATTGTGTTCGCTATCAACGGGGAGAATATTAATGCCTTTTTTTCGGGCAGCATTCATAACGACTTCCCCAGCCATCACCAAAATCTCTTTGCTCGCAACCGCGATATCACAACCCAATTCGATGGCCGCTAAGGTGGGCCGCAATCCTTCAATGCCCACGATTGCAACCAGCACCAAATCTGGTTTAGTATCTTCTAATAATTCCTCGAGTCCGTTCGCTCCAGTATAAATAGAACGTCCAGATCTCTGAAGTTCCTTGTAGCGCGAGTCATCTGCCAAACAGAGATGATTTACTCCAAATTCCTTTGCCTGACCCTCAAGATCTTCAACACGGGTTCCAGCGGCAAGCCCAACAATTTTCATTCGATCGGGAATTTGCCGCGCTACCGTAAGCGCGCTTGTTCCAATTGATCCAGTAGAACCTAAAATTACGACTCGCTTTTTCATCAAATGAGACCTGTTCCAAGGAGATAAAAATAAGTCACGGGAGCAGCAAAACAAAGACTATCAATTAAATCTAGAACTCCTCCAATCCCGGGCATTAAACTCCCAGAATCCTTTACCTCGAGGCTTCGCTTCAAGATAGATTCAGCAAGATCACCCGCAACGGCCGCCAGACCAATGAGAAGAGCTAGAACGCCTACATGGAGGGGTGGAATCCAGGACAAGATATCACCAGACAATACCCAGACTCCCCATGCCGCTAGTTGGGCAAAACCAAGCGCACCAAAAAAACCTTCCCAGGTTTTTGCAGGACTTAGGTGAGGAGCCATTTTATTTCTGCCGATCAAGGAACCAGTAATGTAAGCCCCCATGTCGGTAAACTTGGCTGCCGCAATCATGAACAAAAGCAACCAAGCTCCGGGAACCTCACCCTCACCTCCAGCCCCAGGGAGGAAAATGAGGCGATACACGAAACATCCAAAAAGGATAGGCACATATACAAATGCAAGCAAACCATCCCCCACCGCATCCACACTTTGGCGTTCTTCGATACCGTGCTTAAATCTGATAAAAAAACAAAATACCGTGACGGCAGTTAGCCCTGCCAATTCGCTGAAATAATTATCGTGGCCTTGACACCCCATTGCAAGAAAGGCACCGGTCGAAAGAGCCACAACTAGACCGACTAATAAACCGAAAGTCCGACATCCTTCGCCGGGGAACTTACAAAACAAACTCCGAAACTCCCAAGCTCCAGCTACCGTTAAAAAGGACACAAGTCCCAAAAAAGCCCATCCATTTTGAGAAATAAAGACACCCGTCACAAGAGCCCATAATATGATGGTGCTTGTAAGACGGGCCCGGAAGACCTCAGCTTTACTTGGTTTATTAACCCCCTCCTGCATCCAAGGATCTTTGGGATATGCACTCGAACCGCAATGACAATTCGTTAAAAACTTTGCAACTCTCCTCCAACGAACGGTTATATCGTCCGAATCCGGGATGACTTCAGACTCCCGAAAAAATAGAAAAACTATTATGAAGACAAAACTAACATCAATAATCGTCGCGATTGCCACCTGTGCCGTTGCAACTGCAGAGCCTGACAAGGGTGAGGGCAAAAAGGGAGCTCGGGGCCCCGGAAAACGTCCCGTTCCTCAAGGTGACAGCAAACTCAGCCAGGAAGATCGCAAAGCAGCAATGGCTGCCCGTCGTGCCGAAATGATGAAGAAATTCGACAAAGACGGTGATGGCAAACTCAGCGAAGCTGAGCGCAAAGCTGCCATGGAAGCTCGCAAGGCAGAGTTCCTCAAAAAGCATGACAAGGATGGTGACGGAAAGCTCAGCGAAGAGGAGAGAGCCGCAGCTCGCAAGTCCATGGGAGCTCGCCGCGGTGGCCCACGTGGAGCTAGCAAGGGCGAAGACGGACGCAAAAAGGGCAAAGGCACCCCAAAAAAGGGTGAAAAACCAGCCGCTAAATAGTTTTTAGCTCCCCATACCCAAACTCTAAAGAAGCCCGGTCAGTATTGATCGGGCTTCTTTGCCTTTAAATTGGGAATCAGATGAATGATTACACTACCTTAGCTTATCTAAGAACTTCTCCATGGGAATGTCGTGTATCAATACCCCCTCGGAAGCCAAAATCGCATCCTTCTACCCTTTTACTTTTTTGAGAGGCTAATGAAACGATAAAGAAATGATCTTCAAATAATCAGGACTATCTTTCCCTCATTGCCAGCGGCAAGCTCCTAGGATATACCCAGAAAATGAAGTGGAAGTTTGTTTTATCTCTCCTCGCAGCCAGCTTTGCGACCGGTCAAACTTTACACTTCCCGGACCAAAAATGGAAGGAAAAGGACCTTGATCATTTCACGATCCGAACCAAGGGCACCGGGACCGATCCAGCTCGGAAATATTCAGAAAAAACCTATGAGGTAATGCTTGAGATTCTTCCTGGACTAGAGGGGGATTTCGAAAAGAACGAATTCCGAACACCCGGCGGACAGGAAGCGGGTAAAGAAGATAGGTTCCGATTCACCATCTATTTAGTCGAAAACGGTCATGATTTTCATAGTTGCGTCATGGTCGATGCCAACCGTCACAATTGGCGCAACGGCAATGTTCAGATCACGAAGCAGGTTGGGAATTACCTCGACTCAATGAACCGTTATCTTGTCATCTGCAAAAGCGATCCTGAGCAATCAGGCGGGGGACGTGAGAAAGATCGCAAGGAAATCCTAGTGCACAATCTTGGAACAGCATTAATGAAAAGTCGCACCCACCAGGCTAATCTTCCCTTTTGGATGACAGCAGGGATGGGCTACTACGCTGAGCACATGGTCTTTGACCGTTGTTCAATTTATTATCTCGATTTCGAAGCCTACTACCGGGAAAATCCTGACGCAAAGGTAGATGCCCGTAAGGGTGGAACACTAGGGCCCCAAGAATCATGGCCAAGAATCCTACGGAAACTTTGCAAAGACGATAAAAGGGTAAGTCTTGAAAAGACACTCGGCGCCCAGATCATCACCCTTTCGCCGAACGAATCCGGATATATATTTGCTCTGAATTACTTCATGGTTAGCACCGATGAACGCAGGAAAAAATATCAGGAATTTATTACTTCAATTCGCGGAAACGCAAAGCCGACAAAAGATCTTCTTTTAAAAACTATGGGTTACGGGGATGATGCTTCATTTGAAAAAGACTGGTATGAATGGATGATGAGTTCAAAATTTAAATAAGATTCGATGAATAAGCACCGATTCATTCTTTTTATCGCTCTCCTCGGCAGCTCGGGTTTAGCAGCCTATTTTGCTGCTTCTCACAACCCAGTGAAGAAGGATGAAGTTCCTCAAGCAACTCCATCCCTGACGGTTCTTCAAAAACAAAAACCTTCGAAACGCAGCGAATTATCAGCACCACTCCCCCTCGACAAGCGGAAGGTCGAAAAAATGGATTCAACAAACTACGAAGTAACTGTTTCTAATATTGAGTTGGAAGAAGTTGGACGGCGTATTGAGCGGGAATCTCAGGAACAACTCCGTAAACTCACCGATCGTTATCAGCTCACTGCAAACCAGCGGCGGGAAGCATTCCCGCTTTTAGTCAGCTATCACGCTGATTACACCGATGGACTCATTGTTAATGGATTTAAAGCGCAACCTCCGCGCACCAATAATCTCTCATCTGAACTTTATTTAATTTTTGATCTTACCCAACAAGAGATTTACCAGGAAGATGTTGAGGCCGATAATAAATGGTGGGGGGAAATAATCGGGCAACTTCGTTCTGATCTTGACCGGTCACTCTATTCAACACGCGAAAAGAACATATTAAAGAAGAGCGATAAAAAAACTGAGGAGGAGAGTCTAAACGAAGGTGGCGAAC
>MDTB01089303.1_pt1 | contig 24640 bp, 28 predicted proteins | sample 811161 | NCBI WGS metagenome assembly MDTB01 (sample SAMN05326650, study PRJNA326480) | marine metagenome | isolation source: seawater | place: Mediterranean Sea | collected 2009
AAGTATTTAAGGTGATTATCAAGGTTAATTCTCCCTGCTTTTAAAGCTTCTGAAGAAGGTTCTCCTTTCCCATTAATTTTTTTAAAAACTCTTTCTTCAATAATATTATCTACTACTTCTCTATGCATTTTAAATTCAACCCATCTAAATATTCTTCTAACTTCTAATCTAGAAATTGAATCTATTCCCATTAAATTAATACCTACTTTATTCTCATCCAAATATTCTATTAGATTTAAAACACCTACTATAGTAATACCTTTGGAATCAATTATTACAGGTAAACTAGCTTCTGGATTAATTCTTAGAAATTCTATCCTTCTATTCCAGATAGGCTCATTAATTGTTGAGAAGTTAATAGCTTTCTCTCCTAAGACCAGGTTAGCAGCTCTGCATAATGTGTGAAGGGGCAAATAATATAATTTATACATATTGGTTTCAATTTAGTACAAAAATATATATTCTCAATAAAATATTAATTTATAAAAATGTTAGTTAACTTAGAAATTGTTCTATATTCGCTCGTTCAGGGGTTCACTGAGTTTATCCCAGTGTCTAGTTCTGCTCACTTATACTTTTTAGAAAAATTTTTCTCTTGGGAAAAAGCTGGGGTAGTTTTTGCATTGGGAGCTCATTTTGGAACATTAATCGCAGTTATTATTCATCAGAGAAGAAAAATATATAATGTTTTTTTTGTTGATCTAGTTAAAAAGAAAGATACTTCTTTTTTAAAATTCTTAGCTATTTCTATTCTTCCTATTTTATTATTAGGTACTTTATTGGCTACTATTTTAAAAGAATATTATAAATTTAACCTTCTTGTAATTGGCTTTGCCTCAATAATAGGAGCCATATTGCTTGAAATCTCTGATAGAAAGCTAAAAAAGAATATTAATTACAATGATTTAAATATTAGAAAAGCATTATTTATAGGTATTTTTCAGATATTGGCTTTAGTTCCAGGAATGAGCCGTTCTGGGACTATAATTACTGCTATGCGCTTTTTAGGTTTTGATAGGAATATAGCTATTTCTTTCTCTTTGATAACTGGCATTCCCATTATCCTATCCGCTTGCCTTTATGGTTTTTATAGTCTTGTTTATCATGATTATAATTTAGTTGGTAATTTTTTCTTAATAAGCATACTGTCTTTTATATCAGCTTATTTTTCTATAAAATTTATTATGCATTGGGTAAGTTCTTTTTCGTTTCGTATTTTTGTTGTCTATAGAATTATTTTGGGAGGTGTTGTTGTTATTTATTTTTTTAGTTAAGAAAGGTGTCCTCCGCTAGTTCTAAAAGTCCTAAGTTGCTTTGCCAACATTATTTTAAATGGTTTTGATACATAACTACTACTTTTTCTGTAATCTAGTTTTTTTGAAACTATATTATCTTCTTTTAACATTTCCACTTGGTCTCTAGTTAAAATAGGTTTTGGCAGTAATTCAGTAAAGAATGCTAACTTATTAGCAGCATAGAAAGGTATATTAATCAAAATTCTTTTTATTTGTATTTCTCTTAATATTTCAATTATTATTTCTCTAAATGTTATAATATCTTCGCCGCCAACTTCAAATATATTGCTACTTGATTTATTCTTATTAATGTTTTCTATAATTATATTTACTAAGTCTTGTACCCAAATTGGCTGGAATTTTGTTTTACCATTTCCTATTAATGGTAAAAAAGGAGATATCTTGGAAATCTTAGCAAAATAATTTATAAAATTATCTTCAGCGCCATAAACAATAGATGGTCTTATGATTGTATATTTTTTATATTTTTTAATAATTTTTTCGCCTTGGTACTTTGTATCAGAATATTTTGAGAGCGACCCTTTTTTAACACCTATGGCAGATAAATGAATGATCCTTTCAATATTAAGCTTTTTACATATATCAAATAAGTTTTTTGTTCCTTCAACATGAACTGTTTCAAAACTGTTGGACTTCCTGTTTTCTAACAAACCTACAAGATTGACAACTATATTTGATCCTTCAATTGCATTTAAAAGTTTATTCTTATTTCCGATATTGCAATTGACCAATCTGCATTGTCCTAATTTAATAGTTGTCATTTGTTTTTTTAAAATATCTGCATTTCTAGATATCACATTAATGTAGTATCCTTTGAGCAACAACGAATTGACTAAGTATTTACCTATGAAACCGGCCCCGCCAATAATGCTTATTATTTTTTTTTCTTTTTTTATCATTTATGAATCCTATGATTTATATATACTTTTATAATAAAATAAAAATAATTTAATAGCATAAAGTTTATTAAAATCTATAATAATATTAAAAAAATGAATTATTTACACAAAGCAGATATTCCTAATAACCTTAGTAAATCTAATATGTTAGCTTTAGATACCGAAACTATGGGTCTCAGTTATAACAGGGATAGACTTTGTGTAGTTCAAGCTTCTTTTGGAGATAAAAATGCTCATTTGATAAAGTTTGATAATAAAGAAGATTATAGAAAGGCAAATAATCTTAAATTACTGATGAAAGATAAAAAAATTTTAAAAATTTTTCATTTTGCTCGGTTTGACCTAGCTATGATAAAAAAACATTTAGGAGTTATGCCTTCTCCTATCTATTGTACAAAAGTAGCTTCTAAAATGGCAAGAACATATACTGATAGACATGGACTAAAAGAACTGTGTAAAGAATTATTGAATATAGAAATATCTAAGAATCAACAAAGCAGTGATTGGGGAAGATTGGAATTATCGAAGAGCCAAATTAATTATGCTGCTAACGATGTTCTTTATTTGCATGAACTAAAACATAAACTTGATAACATACTTGAAAGAGAAGGAAGAATTAGTACAGCCTACTCTGTTTTTAAGTTCCTACCTATCAGAGTAAAGCTAGACTTAATGGGTTGGAATAATACTGATATTTTCGCTCATTCGTAAAATGCTTTTAAACTATGGAAAAGGGATTATTGAGGAGGAAGCTAAAGCCTTGCTGAATTTATCCAAAACATTAGGTCTTGATTTTAAAAATGCAGTTGAAAAATTATCAAAGTGTAAAGGAAATATTATTTTTTCTGGTGTTGGAAAATCTGGTTATATAGCTAGAAAAATTTCCTCAACTATGACCTCAACAGGAAGTCCTTCTTTTTTTATACATCCTACCGAAGCTAGTCATGGCGATATAGGTGGAATAAGAAGAAGGGACATATTAGTTATTATATCTAATTCTGGTAATTCAAAAGAATTGATAGATTTATCTAAGTTTAGTTCCAAGATTGGCTGCGAGATTATTTTAATTACATCAGGTAAAAAAAGCATGCTATCAAATTTTGCTTCCATTATACTTCTATTACCTCAAATTAAAGAAGCTGGAACCCATAATATTGCTCCTACTACTTCTACTACAATGGCTTTGTCTTTAGGTGATGCAGTTTCATTAGCTCTGTCGAAGTATAAAAAATTCTCTAAATTGGAATTTAGTAAATATCATCCTGGCGGTAATATTGGTTCAGGATTGACGGTAATAGAAGATATAATGCATACTGGGTTAAAAATGCCTCTAGTTCGAGAGACTGATATTATGAATAAAGTAATAATAGAAATCACAAAAAAGAGTTTTGGTTGCGCAGGTATAGTTAATAAGTCAAATAAATTAATAGGAATAATTACAGATGGAGACCTAAGAAGAAATATGGATCCTCTATTATTAAATAAGAAAGCAAAAGATGTTATGAGTTTAAATCCTAAAACTATTTTAAAGGATTCTTTTACCAATGAAGTACTAATTATACTCAGCAAGCATAAAATAACCTCACTATTTGTAGTTAAAAATAAAAAAATGTGCAATCCAATAGGCATTGTTCACCTACATGATTGTTTAAGATCCAATTAAATCTTATGTTTTTAAATAGTTATAAAGCTAGACATAAAAAAGTTAAGACATATAGGCAAATTAGTTTTATAAAGTATGTTATTTTATTAGGTGTTCTATTTGTAGTTATCACTGTATATTTATCCTCTGAAATAAAGGAGAAAAAGTCTACCTTTCAAGAGGACTTTTATATAGATTCTTATGAAGAATCAAATAATATTCTTAAAATTGAGAATGCTACTTTTGTTGGAAAAGATAAAAAACAGCAGCCTTATACTTTGACTGCTGAACTGGCTACAAAAGAAAGCTATAGAAAAAACTTGTTTTTGCTTCATGCTTTAAAAGCTGACATATCATTAGAAAATGAAAATTGGCTTATTTTAAAAACAGATAAGGCTATATTTGACATGAATGATAAAATACTTTTTTCTGAAAATTATGTAGAAGCATTCTATGACGATGGGACTAATTTTATTTCACCTAGTTTAAGTTATGATTTTAATAATGGTATAATTTCGGGTAAAGAGGGTATTGTAATGTCAGGCAAATGGGGTAAGATTAAATCTGGTATTTTTTCTTATGATCCAAAAAAAGAAATATTAATATTTACTCAGAATCCAGTAATGTTTATAGATTAGTAAAATAAAATGCAAAAAATTAAATATTTTATTTTTTTATTTATGTATCTAACAAGTTTATGTTTGTCCGAGAACGTACAGATTCCTATAGAAATATCTGCTGAAAAAATGGAATGGGATAAAAACAATTCAATTGCAATTGCTACTGGACGTGCAAAAGCTATTCAAGGGAAAAAAATTATTTTTGCGGATAAAATAACTGCAGACATTGAAAACAATGGAGATGATAGTGAGATCAAAAAATTATTTGCTAAGGGAAATGTTAAGTTCATCAGAAGTGGAGAAGTTGCCACGGGGAAAGAGGCAATTTATGACCTAGAAAAAGAGATGATTATAATAAAAGGTAGTGTTACTCTTAAAAAAGAAGAGAATATAATGCAAGGAGAAGAGTTATCAATTGACTTTAAGACTGGAATTAGTCAAATAGAAGGTACTAAAAATAAAAATAGAGTGAAAATGAAATATAATGCACCGAAATAAAATTAAAAATTCTAATAGTCCTAAAGTAGTATCCCATAATAAAGGATTAGAAGTGTCTAATATAGGAAAAAGTTTAAAGAATAAACCTATTGTTAGAAATTTTAACCTAAATGTAAACAGAGGTGAGATTGTAGGTTTGTTAGGCCCTAATGGAGCAGGAAAGACTACTAGTTTCTATATAATTATGGGTCTTGTCTCAGCAGATCATGGTATAATAAAATTGAATGGAGCAGATATAACTAATCTTCCAGTTCATCTCCGGGCAGCTAGTGGATTGGGATATCTTCCTCAGGAAGCATCAATTTTTAGAGGCATGACAGTAGAAAAAAATATATTATCTGTTTTAGAACTTTTCGAAAAAGATAATGATAAGCGTCATATTATGCTAGATAGCCTTTTAGCTGAGTTTTCTATAAGTCACTTACGGAGAGCTTCAGCAATAACACTTTCGGGGGGTGAAAGAAGGAGAGTTGAGATAGCTCGAGCTCTGGCATCCCAACCATCTTTCCTTCTATTAGACGAACCTTTAGCGGGGATAGATCCTATATCTATATCTGAGATAAGCGATTTAATAAAACAAGTTAAGAACAGCAATGTAGGAGTCTTAATTACAGACCATAATGTTAGAGAAACACTTGATATAGTTGATAGAGCCTATATTATTCATAATGGAACTATCCTAAAAGGTGGTAAGCCTAGAGAAATAATACAAGATAGAAATGTCAAACAAGTATATCTCGGAAATAAGTTTAAATTTTAATTCTTACGTAAAATAAAATTGGAAAGAAATACTTATACAATTAATTTAGGAACCCCTAAGAAAGCCCAACATCTATTGGTAAATAAGGAAGGTTGTCTAGACATAAAACTCAAAAGTAAAAAAGAGGTTCTATCTGAAATTGTAAGTATTTGTAGAAAAGAGTATAACTGCAAAGAATGCAAGACAATTTCTCTAGAAAATGATACTAATGATAATGTTGTTTTAGATAATGGAATTGTGCTAATTAATAAGTTAGTAGAAAATATAAGCAATAACTACTTAGTATTTTTAAGGCTAAAATATCCAATAATGTTTGGACGTAATAATATAAAAAGTGACCTTATTTTCACTATATTTAGTCCTAAAAATATGGATACTTTTAACAGACTGCAAATTCTATCTAAGTTATCTAGAGTATTGAATGTGAATAATTTTAGAGAGAAAATAAGGGGGGCTGTAAATGCAGAAGACGTGATAGCTCTTTTTTTTACAACTTGAAAGGAAAATAAATGGAATTCGATGATTATAAAGTATCAGATATAGGCTTAGCTGACTGGGGAATTAAAGAAATTAAAATAGCCGAAACAGAAATGCCAGGGCTTATGGCATTAAGAGAAGAATTTTCTAATTCTAAACCCTTGGTTGGTGCAAATATAATTGGATGTCTTCATATGACAATACAAACAGCTGTATTAATAGAAACATTAACAGAATTAGGCGCATCAGTTAGATGGTCATCTTGTAATATATTTTCTACTCAGGATCATGCAGCGGCTGCGATGGCTAAAAAAAAAGTTCCTGTTTTTGCATGGAAAGAAGAAACTGAAGAAGAATTCTGGTGGTGTATAGAAAAAACAATTATAGCTGATAATTGGAAACCTAATTTAATATTAGATGATGGTGGAGATTTGACTAAGGTTATGCATGAAAAGTATTCATCAATGCTAAATGATGTAAGAGGTATTAGCGAAGAAACTACTACTGGCGTTCAGAGATTATATGAAATGCAAGAAAATAAATCTTTGTTAGTTCCCGCTATTAATGTTAATGACTCTGTTACTAAATCTAAGTTTGATAATTTATATGGATGCAGAGAGAGTTTGGTTGATGGAATTAGAAGGGCAACTGATGTAATGTTATCTGGAAAAGTGGCATTGGTCGCAGGATATGGAGATGTAGGGAAGGGATCTGCAGCAAGTCTCAGAAATGCTGGAGCTAGAGTTATGGTTTCTGAAGTTGATCCTATTTGTGCCTTACAAGCATCCATGGAAGGGTATGAAGTAGTTAAAATTGATGATATTGCAGATAAACCAGATATATTCGTTACTGCTACTGGTAATGTTGATGTTATTACATTAGAACATATGAGAAAAATGAAAAATCAAGCTATAGTTTGTAACATAGGACATTTTGACTCAGAAATTCAAGTTAATTCATTAACAAATCTTAAGTGGGAAGAAATTAAGCCTCAGGTTGATCAGGTTACTTTTCCAGATGGAAAAAAAATAATAATTTTAGCAAAAGGAAGATTAGTAAATTTAGGATGCGCAACCGGTCATCCATCTTTTGTAATGAGTGCTTCATTTACGAATCAAGTTCTCGCACAAATTGAACTCTTTCAAAATAGCAAGAACTACTCTAATAAAGTATACACCTTACCCAAATCTTTGGATGAGAAAGTTGCTAGACTTCACCTTGATAAAGTTGGAGCTAAGTTAACTGAGCTATCTAACAAACAGGCTAACTATTTAGGAGTTAATGAAAAAGGTCCTTTTAAACCTGACCAGTACAGATACTAGTATGTTATTTAAAGAACTAGAGATAAGTACTGAAAAAAAAACTAAAGAAATAGCTGAGAGATTATATGATGTGAGTAAAGTAGGAGATGTATTTGCCTTAATTGGCGATGTGGGAATAGGCAAGACTACATTGGCTAGATACTTTATTAGAAAAGGAGGTAAAGAAAAAATTATTACAAGTCCTAGTTATAATATTTTTTTTAAATATGAAACTAAGAAGTCAGATGTTTATCACTTAGATGCTTGGAGGTTAGAAAAGGACAGTGAAGTTCTTAATCTTGGTATAACCAATTTCTTTTACGAATCTATTTTTATAATAGAATGGGCGGAAAAAATAGAAAAATTTCTACCCGAAAATAGGCTAAAGATTAATTTCAGATTTAATAAAGAAAAAAGGTATGTGTCTTTTACAGGTAATATATCTTGGAAAGAAAGACTTAAAGTTATTTCTAATGAGAATTAGTTTTTCTATAAAAGAATATTTGCAGAAGATTAAATACTCTTATGACCATGTCCAAGAACTACAAGTAGATGCCTCTAAAAGAAAATACTTTAGAATTAGTAATAAAAATAATACCAATATACTAGTAGACTCCTCTTTGGAAAAAAACTCGTTAAAAGATTTTATTAAGATGTCTAATTGGCTAGACATGGAAGGTTTCTCCTCTCCAAGAATATATGATGCAAACCTTATAAGAGGTTACTCAATTATGGAAGACTTTGGTGATAATAAGTTTAGTAATTTATTTGTTAAAGAAAAAGAAAACAGATTTTTTATGTATTCAAATACAATTGATTTGCTTTCTTATCTCTCTAAGAAAGAATTACCTTCTTTTTTAAAACCTTTTTCTAAAAAAATATTTAATAAAGAGTTATCATTTTTCTTAGATTGGTATAAGTACTATAATAAAATTAAAAATAAGAATGAAGTTTCTGAATGGAATAAGATTTGGGGTAATTTATATGAAGAGGCTAATATTGATAAATTAAAAACTGTAGTACTTAGAGATTTTCATATAGATAACCTTTTTTTGTTAAAAAACAGAAAGGGAATAAAAAAAATAGGCTTAATAGACTTTCAAGATGCATTAATAGGTCATCCTGCCTACGATTTGGTATCACTCTTACAAGATGTAAGAATAACTATTTCTAGCTTAAAAGAAAGAGAATTATTAGAACTTTATATATCGAAAAATAATAGTATAAACAGTAGTTTTAAAATCAGTTATATAATTTTTGGAACTCAAAGGTTAATAAAAATTATAGGTATATTTAAAAGATTAGAATATTTATATGGAAAAAAAAAATACCTAATTTTCCTGCCTAGAACTTTAGAGCTGCTTAAAAGAAATTTAAAAAATCCTATCTTTAAAGACTTAGATAGTTGGTTTGAAAATTATGGTTATTAGCAAAAAAAAGAGCCTGAATGAAATTAAAGAAGCTATGATACTAGCTGCTGGAAGAGGAAAAAGAATGAGATATAAAACAAAGTACATAGCAAAACCTCTGATTAAACTGCAAAAAAAAAGTTTACTTGAATTTAATTTAAAAAAACTGTCAGAAGCTGGTGTAAGGAAGTGTGTAGTTAACACTAGTTATCTTCACTTAGGAATTAAGAATTTTATAAAAACCTATGGTTACAGAAATAAAAAACCTAAGGTTATTATATCTAATGAAAGTAAAAGATTAGAGACTGGTGGGGGTGTAAAAAAAGCTATACCTAGATTTGAACAGGACACCATCTTGGTGATAAATGGTGACTCAATTATTGTAAATCAAAAAAAAAGTTGTCCTATTGAAAATCTTTACAAAAATTTCTCAAATAATATTGATATATTACTATTATTAGTTCCTAGAAAAAAGTCTGTTGGATATATCGGCAAAGGTGATTTCGTGAGGTGTAATAAAACAATATTAGCTAAAATAAGAAGAAAGTTACCATATGAGTTTAGTGACTTAGTTTTTACAGGCTGGCAGTTGCTAAATAAAGAAATATTTAAAAATATAGATGAAGAATTTTTCTCACTTAACATGCTATATAACCAAGCACAGAAAAAAAATAGATTATATGCAATTATATATAATGGTACATTTCTGCATGTGAGCGATTCTAAGTCCTTATTGCTAGCAGAAAATTATCTTAGATCAAATAATATCAAATTATTATGAATTTAGTTTTCTATGATCTTGAAACAACAGGAAGGTCAGCTCATTGGGACCAAATTATACAAATTGCTGCCATATTAACTGATTCTAATTTTAATATTATAGATCAGATAAACCAAACATGTAGATTAAAATCATACTGTTTACCAAATCCAGAGGCATTACTTGTAAATAAGCTTTCTATTGCGCAACTGACTCAATCAAATTTAAGTTTATATAATTTAGTTACTAATATACAAACTACTTTTAAAAAATGGGGGCCCGCTATATTTATAGGGTACAATTCTATAAGCTATGATGAAGAAATTCTTCGTAATACTTTTTTCAGTAATTTATTTGATCCATATCTAACTATAAAAGATAATAATTTAAGATCAGACCTGATCCATACCATAAGAGCTTCTAATTATTTTTACCCTGAAATTATTAAAAGCAAAATCAATCCAAAAGGAAATCCTATTTTAAAACTTGAGCAAGTAGCAAGGGTTAATGGCATTACAGACTTTACTGCCCACGATGCCTTTGGAGATACTAATGCTACCATTGAATTATCAAAAATAATAAAAAAGAAATTGCCTAAATTTTGGAGCGCCACACTATCAAATCTAAGGAAAGAAGAAATACAAAATAATATTCTTAGCAAACCTTTTTGTCACTTAGAAACTTATTTTGGTAGAACTAAAGCCTATATTTTATCTTTTATTGGCTATCATCCCATTTACAAATGGGCCTTATGCTATGACCTAAAAGAAAACCCTGAGAGCATATTAGAACTGAACGAAAAAGATTTTAAATCTTACTTAGAAACTTCTCCAAAGGTTATAAGAAATATAAAATTAAATAAGAGTCCTTTAATCTTTCCATTAGAATATTTAAATGAAACAGAAGCCTTAAAGGAGTTATCAAATATTGATATTCAAGATAGACATAAATTTATTCATGAAAATAACAGCCTAAAAAATAGAATCCTTAAATTTTATGAAAATAATATTTCTTTATCAGATAAAGGAGCATCACAAGTAGATACATTTGCAGAAGAAACTATATATAAAAGTTTTTTGAAAAAAAGTGACTCAATTTTAATAGATAAATTTCAGAATAGCAGCTGGAGCGGCCGTCTTATTATTAGAAATCAATTCAGTGATGAACGTTTAAATTATTTTGCCAATCTCATTATATATGAGGAACAACCTCAACTATTAGAAAAAAGCATGATTAAAAAAATAAACAGGAATATAAGTGATAGATTACTCAGTAATAATAATGAAAAGTGGCTTACAATTTATAATGCTTATAAAATAGTTGATGATTTGAGAGAAAAGCATACTGATGAAAATAATACTGAAGTATTAGAGTTTCTCAATGAAATTAATCATTACTTAGAAACTGTTGAAAAAAAAATTCAAAGATATATAGTGTAAGTATGAATATTTTAAATGTTAACGATAATGAATTCAACGAGAAAGTTTTAAGTAGTGATAAATTAGTTCTCTGTGACTTTTGGGCTGAATGGTGTGGACCTTGTAAGCAAATTTCTCCTATATTAGAAAATTTAGCTAAGGAGTTTGAGAATGAGGTAACCATTGCTAAAATTAATATAGATGACAATCCTGATATACCCTCTAAATATAATATAATGAGTATACCTTCATTGTTACTCTTTAAAAATGGAGAGTTAATTTCTACTCAGGTGGGGCTTCAAGAACAGACAGTATTAAGTGATTGGGTAAAACAGAATATATAATTAGTCTAATTCTATCGCTTCACTTATTAGACCTATAGATCCAGTAATTATTAAGTTTGTAATCTTACGTTTCTGCATCAATTTGTTACAAAGGACTAATGAACTACTAAGATTTTTTGAAATTAGAGCATGTATATTGTGGAATTCTGTAATTTTTTTTATAACTTCAGGTTTATGGTTGTTTACCTTTATATTCTTTACTAAACATAATAATACAGGATCTATTTTCTTTAACCTTGTAACAATGCTATTCAAATCTTTATTTATTCCTAATCCAAGAATTATTACAGGATTATTAATTTTCTTTTCTTTTAACCAATCACCTAAAACTTCAAAACCCATTTCGTTGTGAGCTGCGTCAATCCAGATGTCTATACAGTTATATTTTCTTTTTAATTTACCTTTCAATTTTTGTAGCCTGCCTGGCCAGTTAATTTCTTGAAGACCTTCTATAATTAGTTTGTTGTTAATTTTCAGATTATTATTTTTCTTACATGCAATAACAGCACACCCTGCATTAAAATATTGATGTTTTCCCAATAATGACAAACTTGTTAAATCTATCTTTTCATCTTCATAAAAAAGTACTCCTTTTCTAATTTTCCAATCTTTCCCATAGATCATGCTACTGTTATTTCGTTTATCTATTATTTTTAGAAGAAATTCTTTTACACTTCTTTTTTGTTTGGAGCAAATTGTCACTGAATTTTTATTAATTATACCCGACTTCTCTTTAGCAATGCTTATAAGAGTGTTACCTAAAAAGTTTTTATGATCATAACCTATTGGAGTAATTATTGTTGTTTTTCTCTTACTGATAACATTAGTTGCATCAAATCTTCCTCCCAAGCCTACTTCTAAAATAGTTAAATCCGAAGGATTTTGGGAAAATGCAAAAAATGCAGCTGCTGTAATTATTTCATAGAATGTTATAGGATCGTTATTATTTTTCTTATATATATAATCAAGAATTTCTAGAAGATACTTATCAGATATTTCTTTATTATTAATAAATATTCTCTCATTAAATGACATTAGGTGTGGAGATCTGTAAACATGAACTTTTCTCCCAGCTCTTTTTTGTAATTGGAAGATAATAGTAGCAGTTGAACCTTTTCCATTTGTTCCTGCAATATGAATTATATTGGATAAATTTTTATGCGGATTATTTATTTTTCTTAATAGTTTTTTTATTCTTCCTAAAGATAAATCTATTTCTTTTGGATGCAAGCTAGAAAATTTTTTTAGCAAGTCTCCAATTTTCTTATTTTTGTGAAAAATGTATTTTGCATTATACACTAAATTTATTTACTTATGTAAATGCTTTAATAAGGTACTAAATTTATCTTTAAAATATTTCCTGTGAATTATTAAATCTAGTGCTCCATGTTCATGTAAATATTCGCTTTTTTGAAAACCATCTGGAAGTTCTTTTTTTATAGTTTTTTTAATTACTCTAGGCCCAGCAAATCCTATGAGTGCACCTGGTTCTGCCATTAGAACATCTCCTAGCATGGTAAAGGAAGCTGAAACTCCGCCGAATGTAGGATTAGTAAACAAACAAAAATAAGCTAATTTTCTTTCTTTAAATATTTCAATTGCTGCTACAGTTTTCGGCATTTGCATTAGAGATAATATACCTTCTTGCATCCTTGCACCACCAGATGCAGAAACTATTAATAGTGGACATTTCTTTTCAGCAGCAACCTTTGTAGCCTTTACAATTCCCTCTCCCACTTGTAGCCCCATAGAACCACCCATAAAGTTGAAATCCATAATTGCAGTAACTAATTCAATATTATTTACACTTCCTAAAGCTATTAATATTGCATCTTTCCTTTTAACTTTTTCTCGTTCTTTTTTAAGTCTTTCTATATATTTAATTTTATCTTTAAACTTTAATGGATCTTCTCTTACTTCAGGTATTGGTATTTCTTTATATTTAGCATTGTCATAGATACTTTCTAGTCTATCTTCTGTAGGCATAGGCATATGATAATCACAGTTAGGACAAACAAATTTTTTTTCTTTTAATTCTCTATGAAAAATCATCTGTTCACACGACTTACATTTTATCCATAAACTTTCACTTTTAGTCATTTTTGACTTTATCGACTTAAGTTTAGGTTTTACAAAATTAGTTAACCAATTCATTTATTATCCAATCTAGATAATTTTATATGTTTAGAATAATTCTTCACTAATTTAATAATATTTTGCAAGATTTTGCTATCTTTTTTTAAGTTTTCTTCTATCTCTTTTACCAAAACACTACCTATTACTACTCCATCTGAATATTTTGATACTTTTCTGGCTTTTTCAATAGTATTTATACCAAACCCTACTACAAACGGAAGTTTGATATTTTTTCTAAGTTTATTATAGCTTCTCTCTATTTTGCTAAAATTATCTATTTTAGCACCAGTTATCCCAGTGATAGAAACATAATATAAAAAACCAGATGCTTTCTGCATTATACTTTTAAGTCTAGTGATATTAGTAGTAGGTGTTGCTAATTTGATAAAATCTAGCTGTGAGTTGAGAAAATTTTTTTCTATTTCTTGATCTGTATCAGGAGGTAGGTCTACAATAAGGACACCATCTATGCCTTTATTTTCGGCATCTCTAATAAACTTTTTAACACCATATTTATATATAGGATTAAAATAACCCATTAAAACTATTGGGGTTAATGAATTATTCTTTCTGAAGCTATCTACTAGATTAAAAGTATCATTTATTGTATTTCCATTTTTTAAAGACCTTTTGTAACTTTTTTGTATGACAGGCCCATCTGCCATTGGATCACTAAAAGCCATTCCCAATTCTATAATATCTACTCCTGCCTTAGGCAACTGATTAATTATTTTCAAACATGTATCTAAGTTTGGATCACCGGCAGTTAAGAATGTAATAAGAGCTGCTTGGTTTTTTTCCTTTAATTTATTAAAAGTATTTTTAATTCTGTTTTTCATTTAAGAATTATTTCAGATGATTCATAATAGTATCTAAGTCTTTGTCACCTCTTCCACACATATTCATTATTACAATATGATTTTTGTTTTTTTTAGAAGCATAATTAATCACAAAATGTAGCGCGTGAGCGGGCTCTAAAGCAGGAATAATTCCCTCCAAACTACTACATAATTTTAGAGCCTTTAGTGCTTGATTATCATTAGTTGAAACGTACTTAACTCTTCCTGTATCTTTTAACCAACTATGTTCCGGACCAATTCCTGGATAATCTAATCCAGCTGAGATTGAATGCGCTTCTTTTATCTGTCCGTTTCTATCTTGTAATAAATATGTTCTATTACCATGTAGTATGCCTGGACTTCCTGAATTTAGAGATGCAGCATGCTTACCAGATTTTAAACCTTTTCCTCCAGCTTCTACTCCATACAGTTTAATTTTTTTATTATCTAAAAAATCATAAAAAAGTCCTAAGGCGTTAGAACCTCCTCCTACACAGGCCACTAGTGTATCAGGTAGTCTTTCTTCTTTTTTAATAATCTGTTTTCTTACTTCCTTTCCAATAATTGATTGAAAATCTCTTACCATCATAGGATAAGGGTGTGGTCCTGCTGCTGTTCCTATTAGATAGAAGGTATCTTTAACGTTACTAACCCAGTCTCTTAGTGCTTCGTTCATTGCATCTTTCAAAGTAGCTGATCCTGAGCTAACAGGTTTTATTTCCGCACCTAATAATTTCATTTTAAAAACATTTGGCTTTTGTCTTTCAATATCTTTAGTTCCCATAAAAATGACGCATTTTAAGCCAAATAACGCACAAACTGTGGCCGTAGCAACTCCATGTTGTCCTGCACCAGTTTCTGCGATTATTCTATTTTTATTCATTCTTTTTGCTAAGAGTACTTGACCTAAACAATTATTTATTTTGTGGGCTCCCGTGTGATTGAGCTCATCTCTTTTAAAATATATTTTTGCTCCTCCAGCATGCTTTGTTAAGTTTTTAGCATAGTATAGAGGACTTGGCCTACCTATATAATCTTTTGCTAATTTGTAGAATTCTTTTTTAAAAGAAGTGTCTTTCTTATAAAAAAGATATTTCTTCTCTAAATCTATTATAAGAGGCATTAATGTCTCAGCAACAAAACGTCCTCCGTATTTACCAAAGTTTCCATTCTTATCAGGAAATTTTTTATAAGAATAATTATTTAACAATTTTAAAACTCATTATGTTTTTTTACCTCATTACAAAAATTTTTTATAAGCTCTTTAGATTTTATACCATTTTTAGTTTCAACTCCAGATGATACATCTACTACTTGGGCATTAGTCGTTTTTATAGCTGATTTTACGTTACTACAATTCAATCCACCTGAAAGTATCCATTTAAATTTAAGTTCTTTATTTTTTAATATATTCCAATCAAAAGATCTACCAGATCCTCCAGGAGAACTTTTCCCCTTGTAATCGTAAAGTATCCAATCAGCACATCTAATATACTTTTTTGCTAGCATTATATCATCTTGGTCAGAAATATTAATTGCTTTTATTATTTTAAAATTGTATTTATCTTTTAAATATTTACAAAATTCAACATTTTCTCGTCCATGCAATTGTATAGTTTTAATTCCTATACGTGAAATTTTATCTATTTTTTCAATCTTTTCATCTACTACAACAGCAACTGGTTTTATTTTAGGCGGAGAGTTTAAAACCAAATATCTTGCTTTTTCAATAGATATATCTCTATGAGATTTTTTATAAAAAATTAAACCATACCAAAAAGATCCGCTCCTATATGCCGTTTCTATTTCCTTGATTGTTTTCAATCCACAGATTTTTATTTTTGTATTCATAATCTATATAAGCCTATGATACTATTTGATTTATAATTTTATTAGGTTCTTTTGAAAAGATTAAATTCCTTCCTATTACTATATAATCTGAACCATTTTTAAATGCTTCTTCTGGCGTAACTACTCTATTTTGATCATCATTAGCAGATTTTAAGATTCTTATACCAGGCGTGATAGTTTTAAAATCTTCACCGCATATTTCTTTTATTTTTTTTGTTTCCAAAGCCGAGCATACTACTCCATCTAATCCAGATTTTTTTGCAAGTAAGGAATAATTAATTACATGTTTTTCTAATTTATCTCTCAGGTCAATATCATAAATATCATTTTGTCCCAAACTAGTCAGAATAGTTACTCCTATTATTAAAGGTTTTTTGATATTAGATTCTGAAGAAGCTTTATCTGCTGCTTTAACAGTCTCTTCCATCATTTTTTTTCCTCCTGCAATATGGATTGTAAACATATCAGGCTTAATCTCTTTTATTAATGGCTTAATTGATCTACTTACTGTATTTGGTATATCATGCATTTTTAAATCTAGAAAAATTCTTATACCAGGCTTAATTTTTTTTATCTTTTTTATTCCCTCTATGCCAAAATTATAAAAAAACTCCATACCAAATTTAAAAGTAATATCATAATCTATGGCTCTTACTAACGTACAAATTTCTTTTAAATTTGGTAAATCCAAAGCACATATTATTTTATTCGCTTTCTTCATGTTTTGTTTTTCTTAAATAATCTATAGATTGAAGATAATAAAATTCCAAAGAATATACTAATGTAGAAAAATAAATATAGAGGTAAAGAAATATTTAATCTGAAAGGCTTTAACGTGAGGTTAATTATTTGACTATTTGAGTAACCAAAAGATAAAAGCGCAAGAACCACTAAAAAAAATATTAAATATCTAAGCAATATAAAAACACTTTACTTAATTATTTACCTTATTAAAAAATTGCTTGGCCATTTTGAAATGAGGAATACGCTTTCTCTTTACTTTTATAAGGTTTCCTGTTTTTGGATTTCTTCCTTCTCTTTCTTCTCTTATCCTAGAAGTAAAAACTCCAAAACCTCTAAACTCTGCTCTTTCTCCCAAAAATAGAGACTGCGTAATTTCTTCTATAATAATAGAAATTATTTTGCTTGCATCTTTTGCAGTTAGACTCTTTCTAGCTGCTATTTCAGAAACTAGATCTGACTTTTTCAAACCATCTCCTCAATTAATTTAATTACTTATCCTGTTTAATATTTTTTTCATCTTCTTCCTTCTTATCGCCAGACTTGGCTTCCAGAGCAGCTCCAAGTATATCGCCTAAAGATGCACCTGAGTCTGCTGAACCATAATCTTTCATAGCTTGTTTCTCATCAGCAAGCTCCATTGCCTTTATTGATAGCATAATTTTTCTATTATTTTTATCTATAGAAGAAATCATAGCATCAACCTTTTCCTTTTTTGCGAATCTAGAAGTCTTCTGTTCATCTTTATCTCTTGACAAATCATTCCTTTTTATGAACCCAGCTATATTAGAATCTAAAATCACTTCTAACCCGTTATCTAAAACATTATTAATTAAACAAGTTACAACTTTTCCAACTTTAAATTTATCTTGTATTGCCTCCGAGAATGGATCCTTTTCTAATTGTTTTATTCCTAGTCCAATTCTTTCTTTATCTGCATCAATTTCTAGGACCTTTGCTTTAATTAAGTCTCCTTTTTTATATTTTTTTATTTCTTCTTCTGGACTTCCATTCCATGTAATATCGTTAATATGAATCAAGCCATCAATTTCACTATTCACTTTAATAAATAAACCAAATTCTGTAATATTATTTATTTCTCCTTCGTGAGTACTTCCTATTTTTAGATTTTCCTTAATTTTTTCCCAAGGGTTCTCAGTGACTTGTTTCATTCCCAAACTAAGTCTTCTCTTCTCTTCATCAAAGTCCAGAATTACTACCTCAACTTCTTTTCCTGGGGAAACAACTTTAAATGGGTTATTTGATTTCTTTGTCCAACTCATTTCTGAAACGTGCACTAATCCCTCAATTCCCTTATCTATCTCTACAAAAGCACCATAATCGGCTATATTTGTAATTATTCCCTTATATTTGCTGCCAACTTTAAATTTTTCTCCTGCACCTTTCCAGGGATCTTCATTCAATTGCTTCATTCCTAAACTTAGTCTTTGAGTATCCATATTATACTTGATCAGTTTTACTGTGATTTTTTGGCCCACTTTTAGTAATTCTGACGGATGACTTATTCTTTTCCATGAAATATCAGTCACATGTAATAAGCCATCAACTTCTCCTAAATCAACAAAAGCACCATAATCAGTAATATTTTTGACGACTCCTTCCATAATTTGGCCTTCCTCTATATTGGACACCAACTCTTTTTTAGCCTCTGCTCTTCCCTCTTCAAGAACAGATCTTCTGGAGACAACGATGTTTCCTCTTTTTCTGTCCATCTTCAATATGTGGAAAGTTTGTTCTGTTCCAAGTAAATATGAATTATCTTTAATTACTTTTACATCAACTTGACTTCCTGGTAAGAAAGCTATCGCATCATTTAAATCAACTGAAAACCCACCTTTGACTCTAGAGAAAATATTTCCCTTAACTTTTTCCTTGTTTTTTAAAGCTTTTTCCATCACCTTCCATGCTTCTTCTCTCTTTGCCCTTTCCCTCGATAATACTGCATCACCAAATTTATTTTCAGCATTTTCAAAAAAAACCTCTACTTCATCTCCAACCTGAGGTTTATTATCTGGAGGAGAAAACTCTCTTAGAGGAACTCGACCTTCTGACTTATACCCAATATCAATGATAACTGAATCTTTTTCAATCGCTACCACTTCACCTTTTACTAAACTACCTACTTTTTTAATTTCTTTCTTGAATGACTCTTCTAGCAAATCAGCAAAGTTTTCACTGCCTGCATAAACCTTTTTGTTATTTGTTTTGGAAATTTCTTTTTCCATATTTTCCTACTTTCATAGTTTTTTCTTATTTCTAATTTAATTTTTCAAATAAGGTAGTTTACTAAAAATTATTTTTTTTACAACGTTAATTGTATCGTAAAAGCTAATTTTACTATTGTCTATCAAAATGGCATCTTCAGCTTTTACCAATGGAGAATTCTTCCTTTTGACATCTCTTTTGTCTCTATCTGAAATATCTTTCAATATATTCTCGTATGTGACATCAGATCTTTTTTCGTAAATTTGAATAAACCTTCTTCTAGCTCTAATCTCTAATTTTGCAGTTAGAAATATTTTAATATCAGCTTCTGGTGCTATTATCGTTCCGCAATCTCTGCCATCTAAGATCAACCCATTATACAAAGGAGAGTAATTTTTAATATAATACTTCTGTATTCTCAATATAAATTTCCTTACTACATTTTTTTTTGCCAATAAAGATGCTTTTTCTGTTACAGAATTGGTATATAAATTTTTTTTATTAATATTTTTTATAAAAAATTTTTCACCTTCTATTTTATCTAAAAATTTCACCAGACTGTGGTTATTATTTTTAAAATCCAAATAATTTTTTGCTAAACTTCTATAAAATAGACCAGTTTCAATATGAAAGAGGTTTAATTCTTTTGCTAAGCTCTCTGAGAGGGACCCTTTTCCTGATGCTGCCGGCCCATCTAATGTAATAATTGGCCTCTTTTTAATCATCTTTAATAATATTTGCTCCTAATGAATGCAAGCAGTCAAAGAATAATGGAAAACTAGTTCTAATAGAATCATTTCCTATTACCTTTATTGGTCTTTTCGTTACAAGACTTAAAATATTAAATGCCATAGCTATCCTATGATCATTCTTAGCCTCAATTATACTTCCTCCTTCAATATTTTTCTTTCCTTCTATTGTTAAAGTGTCACCAATAATACTTGTTTGGACTCCACAAGCTTTTAAACCTTTGTAAATTGCGACTAGCCTATCACTTTCTTTAAATTTTAGCTCTCTCAACCCTTTCATTATCATTGTTCCTCTACCACATGAAGCAGCGACAGCCAATATAGGATATTCATCTATTAAAGAATAAGATTGAGATGAACCTATAACAAAGTTTTTTAAATTTGATGACTCTGCTAAAATACTACAAGTTTCTCTATTAGAGTCATTATTTATTGTTATACCAGCGCCCATTTTTTTTAAAATTGAAAACACTTTTAGTCTAAAACTATCATAATAAATATTTTTTAATACAATCTTACTGTTTTTGGTTATTAAAGCAGCTACTGCCAAAAAAGCTGCAGTAGAAGGGTCTCCTGGAACTTTTACATCCTTAGACTGAATATATGAGACTCCATCTATCTGTATTAAATTACTTCTATCTTTATTGATTTTAGTTTTAATATTTACGCCACACCGTGCAAGCATTTCTTCCGTATTCTTTCTAGATTTATTTTTTTCAATAATTTTTGATGTTCCTCTAGCTGTTAAAGATGCTAAAATTAAAGCAGATTTTACCTGTGCTGAAACAATAGGTAACCTGTATTCAATAGGCAAAGTTATTCCCTTTTTACGAGCTCCTATAACAGTCAAAGGTAATGTGCTATCATCATTATAAACAAATTTTGCTCCCATTTTCTCTAAAGGATCTATGATGCGTTGCATTGGCCTCTTACTAAGAGACTCATCTCCATAAAAAGTTACTGTAGCGCTAGACCCAGCAACTAGTCCAATTAATAGTCTAGTTCCAGTTCCGCTATTTCCCATATATATTGGTTTTGATGGAGAAATAATATTTCCTAATCCAGAACCTGAAATTTCTAATATTCTTTTTTTTATTTTTACATTTCCTCCTAATAGAATTATTGCTCTTAAGGTATTATGAACATCTTCGCTTACCAGTATATTCTCAATTTTTGTAACACCATTGCTTATTAGACCTATAATTAAAGCTCTTTGAGAGATGGATTTGTCTCCCGGAATCTCAACTATTCCTCTTAGTCTAACACTGCTTATTAAATAAAGCTTATCTGGCTTAGGAAATATTGATTTTATATTAAACATAATTATAAAATTTTGTTGAAATAAAATTAATTTAAAAATATTTTATTAATATTATAAAAAATTAATCTATCATCCTAATTGAGGAGACACAATATGGATATTAAAAATAGAGGTCAAAAGCATACATGTCATAATTGTGATGCAAAATTTTATGATTTAGGAAAAGCAGAAGCTACCTGTCCAAAATGTGGTACAAGCATAAAACATAAAAAAGGGATAATAGCAGAAAAAGATCCTGTCAAAGGGATAATAGCAGAAAAAGGAGACATTACTATAAAAGATGATATTCTAGATGAACCAATCGATTTTGAAGAAGAAGCAGATAATGATGAAAGTCATATTATTGATATAAATTAGGGGCCGTAGCTCAGTTGGGAGAGCGCGTGGATGGCATTCACGAGGTCAGGGGTTCGATCCCCCTCGGCTCCACCATTCTTTCTATAATTTTTTTACTATGTTATCTGATACAACTGGTATAAATTAGAAAAATGAAATTTAAATTCATTTTACTTTTAGTAACTAGTATTCTGGTTTTTACAACCACATTTGCGTATATATGGAAAAACCTTAAAAATTACGAAAAGACAGACAACGCCTATATAAGAGGTTCAATTACAAATATTTCTTCAAGAATTCAAGGTTACGTCGAAAATGTCCCTGCTATACTCAATACTTATGTTGATAAGGATGTGGTCATAGTAGAGTTTGAAAAAGAACCATTTAAAGCTAAATATGATTTAGCCACTGCAGAACTAGTAGGAGCAAAAGCTAAAGTTGATGAAATGCGCGCATTAATAAGCTCTGAGAAAATAAAAATAGATAAGAAAAAACTTTTGGTGAAACTATCTAATAGTAATATAAAAAGTGCAGAAGCTAAACTGTCTGCAGAACTTTCCAACCTGAAACTAATGACAGAGGAAAAGAGAAGAATGAATAAACTTTACCAGAATAAAACTATTAGTAAGGCTAGGCTTGATAAATCTTACACTAATTATGAAAGAAGCTTGTATAAGGTAAAGCAATTAGAGTCAGAAAAAGAAGTATTTAAAATTTCTCATCAGGTTATGAGAAAAGAAATCAATCAAATAGAAATAAAACTAGAGAAATTACTGGCAGAAAAGTTAAGGATGGAAGCGAAAAAAGATGCACTAATTAGTAATTTAAAGAGTGCAGAAATAGATCTTGATTCAACTACTATAAGGGCTCCTATTAGTGGTATAATTGCTAATAGAATTGTTGAACCCGGAGTATATATGAAAAAGGGATGGCCTTTGATGTCTATTGTCCCTGTTGAAGATGTTTGGATTATAGCAAACTTTAAAGAAACCCAAATTAAGAACATAAGAGTTGGTCAAGAAGTAGAAATTACTGTTGATGCATTTTCTAAAATTAATCTAAATGGAAAAGTTCTATCCATATCTCCCGCTTCAGCTTCATCATTTAGTATTATTCCACCCCAAAATGCGTCAGGAAACTTTGTCAAAGTTGTTCAGAGAGTTCCTGTAAAAATTGTATTCGATATACCTTCAGATTATATAGGAAAAATTGTTCCTGGTCTCTCAGTTGTTGTTAAAGTAATTACTGCAGCTAAAACTAGTTAATTTTTTTCTTGAGGCTTTCTATTTCCGAGTCACATTGAGATAATCTATATGCTAACTGTTTTACCAGAGATGATATTACAGGAGGCGATTTAGTAAGTAATTCCTCAAGAATTTTTTCATCAATTGGTAACACTATAGATGGCTTTAAAGCCTTAATACTTGCTGTTCTAGGCTTCTTAAGCAAAAGGGACATTTCTCCAAAAATTTCCATTTCTGATATTTCAGCTACTTTTTTGGAGTTTACTTCTATTGCTATTCTTCCGTCCAAAAGTAGATATGCCTTGTTTCCCTTTTCTCCTTGTTTAAAAATGTATTCGTCAGGTAGAAATCTTTGTTTTAAGTCTTTACTCATAATTATATATTTACACACATACCTTCTTTTGCAACAAAAATTTTTTTACTAGTTTTTTTGCTATTCTTTTCAATATCTTGCATCATGTCATCTGTATTCTCAGGATTATGATGAAAAACAAAATATTTTTCCACTTCTGCTAGTTCTGCAAGCCTAGCACCTTCCTGCCAGGTAGAATGACCCCATCCCACATAATTTTTAAACTCTTCATCTGTATATGTTGAATCATATATTAAAACGTCAGATCCTTTTAAAAAATTAATTAGTTCTTCATTTCTTTCACCTAAAACATGTTCATGATCAGTAATATAACAAACTGATTTTCCTTCTGAATATACCCTGTAACCAGTAGCACCATCTGGATGGTTTAAATTAATAGTTGAAATTTTAATATTATTTCTAATGAATATAGGCTCACCTATTTTGAAATTTTCGTATTTAATATTAGCATTAAAATCTTTTATGGTTATTGGAAATGATGGACTAGTAATTTGAGAATCTAAAACACCTAATACATCTTTTCTTGTTTTTATTTCTCCCGACATTATCGAAAAAATAGAATCAGGATCATAAGCTGGCTTAAAAAATGGGAGACCACAGGTATGATCAAAATGGAAATGAGAAACTAATATATCAAAGTTTTTGATTTTTCTTTGTATGAGACTATCTCCTAATTTCTTTAAGCCTGACCCCATATCAAAAATAATTATACTATTTTTAATTCTAAGTTCAACACAAGAAGTGTTTCCTCCGTACCTAGAGTATTCCATTCCTGGTGTAGGAATGCTTCCTCTTACTCCCCAAAAGACTAATTCCATAATTACCTACATTTTATTTTATTTTATACCTTAATTTTCTATTTTTTACTATCTGAAGTAATACTAAATAATCTCGGCGCCTCTAGTATCGTTGGTAATTGCATCTTATTTCCAGCTTCTTTTAGAGAGCTTATAAAGCTTTTTGAAGGTTCGACGTTAGAGAATTGATTTGGAGTTAAAGCTACTAATCTCCTATCTAATAAATTAGTTTTATAAAGTTTAACGTCATATGATCTTTTAAGACCAACTACAGCAGTCAATGCAGGTAAAACTACTACTCCTAATTCAGCTTCAACCATAGACAAAGCTACTTCGTAAGAACGTGTGTGAGCAATAGATTTAAAATCTAGAAGGTTATCTTTTAGCCAATTATCTATCCTTTTCTTATACAAACTACCAAATTCAAATAAAATTGTTGAGCTCATTATTTCTTTTTCTTGCCCTCTTAAGTCGTTAAGGTTTTCGACTTTATCTAAATCTATTTTTTTTGGGACTGCTAATACATAGGGGTCAGTAAATATGTTAACTGAAGAAAATGAAACATTAGAAGCAGCTATTGAGT
>MDTB01033883.1_pt1 | contig 24639 bp, 29 predicted proteins | sample 811161 | NCBI WGS metagenome assembly MDTB01 (sample SAMN05326650, study PRJNA326480) | marine metagenome | isolation source: seawater | place: Mediterranean Sea | collected 2009
CGCAAGAAAGAAAAATTATGATGGAATTATATGTGGTCATATTCATCATGCAGAAATAAAACAATACGATGAAATCATATATATGAATGATGGTGATTGGTGTGAAAGCTGTTCAGCGTTAATTGAAGATCACGAAGGTAATTGGACTATCAAATATCATTAATTGTAATATTTTAGCCTTATAAATAGTTATATGGAAGAAAAGAAACCAGAAGACGGCCGATGGAATTGGTGGGGAGAAACAGAGGAAGAAGATGGCAACACTGACGACGAATAAAAACTTTTTAAGTCCAGTAGGGTTCCAATTTAAGATTGATAGCTCTACATATCCTAATGTAGAATACTTTTGTACTGCTGTTACGCTTCCTGATATATCAGTGGCAGAAGCTGCAGTTCCATATAAATCCGTAAATTTTGCAGTAACTGGTGACAGAATAAATTTTAGTAGTCTTGCAATAAGGTTTAACATTACCGAAAATATGGAAAATTATATCGAGATGTTTAACTGGATGCATAGACTTGTATCTAATCCAGAAGATACTTCTGATGCAACACTCAGTATTTTATCATCACATAATAACGTAACAAAAGAAATTATATTTAAGGATTGTTTTCCTACTAACCTATCATCAGTAGAATTCTCTACACAACAAACTGAAATTGAATACTTACAGGCTGATGCGACATTGAAATATACTACGTTTGAAATAAAATAACACTTTACATTTACAGCAAAATGTGATATAATAGTATATTATTAGCAGGATTTATGATGAATACATTAGAAAAAATACATGATATGTGGAAAAAAGATGCACCCATTGATGACATGCGTCTTGATGAATCTTCCAGAGAATCAGCAAAATTACACGCCAAATACTTGGAAATCCATAGTGTAAATAAAATCAAATTAAAGAAACTAGAATTAGACTTTAAGGTTATCCTTAGAGATAAATTCATGCACTATAACGGTAAATTATCCAAAGAAGAAATGGATGAAAAAGGATGGAATTATGATCCACTTAATGGACTAACCGTTCTTAAAGGTGATATGGATAAGTGGTACGATGCTGACCCTCTCATACAAGAACACCAAGCCAAGATAGAATATCAAAAAGAAATATGTGATACCCTTAAAGAGATAATGGAAAATATTAAGTGGCGTCATCAGAATATAAAAAATATGATAGAGTGGAGAAAATTCACTAGTGGTATATAATAACTTTTTAACTAGCCTAGACCTTAAGAGAATATTTGCAATTAATCCTAAATGGGAAAGAGGAAAGACCATTAAGGATTCTCATGCTCGTGTAGTTGATACATATAATATTACACATAAGTTTGGTTGGCTAGATGAAAAAGTTGCCCAATTAGTTAAACAAAGAAATAAAGGATTTAGGTATAATATAAAATCTATAGAGGAAACTAAATTACTCAGATACCAACCTGGGGGTAAGTATGATTGGCATCAAGATGTTATTTGGGATAATCCACAACATAGAAAATTTACATATATAATACAACTATCAAATTCAAATGAATACAGTGGAGGAGATTTTCAATTTAGAGATGCCGATAATATCGACTTATCGGGATTACGTAATCGAGGCTCTATTATAATATTCCCATCAATAATGCACCATAGAATAACACCACTCACAAAAGGAACCAGATATTCAATCGTAGGTTGGGTTGTCGGACCACAATGGACTTAATAAAAATCAAGAAAAAGAATGAGGCGTTCCTAGAAATAGAAACGGAACCTTCTATTGAGCAGGAATTATCTGAGCACTTTTGTTTCTATGTCCCTGGATATAAATTCATGCCAGCATACAAAAACCGTATGTGGGATGGCAAGATAAGATTATACGACCTAAGAAAGAAAACCCTATATACTGGATTATTTAAATACCTAAAAGAATTTGCAGATGCGCGTTGTTATGACATTGAACTAGATAATAGTAAAGTTTATGGTATGCCAGGTGCAATGAATAAAGTGGACATTCCTTTATTTTTAAAAGAGGTTACACTTACAGCTGGTGGAGAAACAATAACACCTAGGGATTACCAATTAGAGGCACTAGAACACGCGCTCGTTAATAATCAATCACTTCTATTATCACCAACTGCATCAGGTAAATCACTTATCATATATTTAGCCATGAGGTTCTTTTTAGAGGCCACTGATAAAAGTGTCTTAATAGTAGTTCCCACAACATCCCTAGTAGAACAGATGTATTCGGACTTTGCCGACTACTCTCAGTTTGATGAATGGAATGCTCAAGATAATTGCCATAGAATATATGCTGGAAAGGAAAAATATAATATACTACAGAGAGTAATAATTACCACATGGCAGTCTATATATAAAATGAATCATCAGTGGTTTGAGCCATTTGGTATGGTTGTAGGTGATGAGGCACATCAGTTTAAGGCAAAGTCACTTACCTCTATCCTAGAAAAATGTTCCGATGCAAAGATACGAATGGGCACAACAGGCACATTGGATGGAACACAAACCCATCAGTTGGTATTAGAAGGACTGTTTGGGCCAGTGCATAAGGTAACTACAACAAAGAAATTGATGGATAGTAAAGACCTCGCGCAATTAGAAATTACAGTTTTACTTTTAAAATATGCTGATGAATTTTGTAGAGAAAAAAGAGATTATCAGGCTGAGATGGACTTTATTGTAAAATATGGCCCTCGTAATAATTTTATATCCAATCTTGCCATAGATTGTGATGGGAACACACTCATATTATTCCAATATGTCGATAAACACGGAAAACCTCTACATGACATGTTAACTAAAAAGATGAAAGATTCTGATAGAAGGTTATTTTATGTATCAGGAGAAACAGATGTTGACACCAGAGAGGAGATTAGAGCAATTACGGAGAAAGAAAATGATGCGATCATTGTTGCTAGTATGGGGACTTTTTCTACTGGGATTAATATTAAACGCCTACATAATATAGTATTTGCCAGTCCATCAAAATCTCAGATACGTGTACTACAGTCTATAGGTAGGGGTTTAAGAAAGTCCTCTGATGGTAGAAATACAAAGGTATACGATATAGCAGATGATTTACATTGGAAGTCCAGAAAGAATTACACATTACAGCATGCTGCAGAACGGATAAAAATATATTCAAAGGAACACTTTGACTACAAGCTATTTGATATAAATATATAATATGGAAAACTTAAATATTAGACAATTCAAATTAGTGAATGGAGAAACTATTATCGCCTTAATTAATACTGATAACAAGAGTAATTACTTGATAGAGAGACCTGTGATTGTTTACTCTAATATGATGGGCGGATACCAGTTTCATGACTGGTTCCCATTCTCACCTCAAAAGATGTTCACCTTACAGAAAGACAATATTGTGGGTGACGTGTCCATTATGGATGATATAAAGGCAACTTACGTTAAGTTTGCCCTTGCTCCTAGGCCCGTGCCACCTATTAAAACAGAAGAGGAAGTGCTAGAAAACCTTACTAAAAACATTATGGATAAATTGAACATTGTTGAAGAATATGAGGAAGAGTTTACAGAAACTAGCCTTGATACAGATAAGGAGACCATACATTAATTATGGTATACCTCTTCTCCCTCGGGGGTACTATATTATTATATACCATATAGCCGATTTTGTCAACCATTTTCTGTAAAAAAATTAAAATATTTTTGTTTACTTTTGAATGAAAACGTAGTATAATATACTTATTATGGAGGAAACCCAATATGGCCAAATTAAAGCCAAAAGAAAAACCACATTATGTAAATAACCGTGAGTTCTCAGAAGCCGTCTATGACTATGCACTAGCTAGTAAACAGGCTAAAGAGAAGAATAACCAAGTACCTAAGGTAACCGACTATATAGCTAAATGCTTTATTAAAATTGCCGAAGGTTTATCCCACAGACCTAACTTCGTTCGTTACACTTACAGAGAAGAAATGGTTATGGATGCCGTAGAAAATTGCCTAAGGGCCATAGGTAACTATAACATTGAAACTGCTACACGGACGGGTAAACCAAATGCATTTTCTTATTTTACACAAATATGCTACTTTGCATTTATCAGGCGTATCACTAAGGAAAAGAAACAGCAAGATATCAAATTTAAATTCATCGCGAAGATGGGTATTGAAGACTTTGTTGCCATGGGTATGGACGATGCAGGTGCTGAACAGACCCTACAGTATGTCGATACTTTAAGACAAAGAATATCTACTGTCCGAACCAAAGATGAAGCAATAAAGAAATTTGCAAAGGAGGAAAAAGCAAAAGAGAAGCTAGAACTCTTTATGTTATAAGTATGAAAGTTGCTATATTAAACGACACGCACTGTGGTGTGCGTAATTCTTCTGATATATTCCTAAAGTATCAGGAAAGATTTTATGAGGAAATATTCTTTCCCTATCTAAAAGAACACAATATCACAAATATCTTGCATCTAGGAGACTATTATGAGCATCGAAAATTTGTCAACTTTAAAGCTCTCAATGCTAATAGGAAGCATTTTCTTGAGCCTATGCGCGATTCAGGTATTACCATGGATATTATACCCGGAAATCATGACGTCTATTTTAAAAATACAAACGAATTGTGTTCCCTCAAAGAGCTGTTGGGTTACTTTACCAGCAATGTTAACATTATAATGAAACCAACCGTGCTGGACTATGATGGTCTGGGTGTTGCAGTAATACCGTGGATTAATAATGCTAATTATGAGGACTATACAAGGTTTGCTATGAAATGTGATGCTCCATTTTTAGGCGCACATCTGGAGTTAAAAGGTTTTGAAATGATGGCAGGAATGCCTAACCCTCATGGAATGAATGCCGATATATTTTCCAGATTTGAAATGGTTCTATCGGGTCACTTCCATACAAAATCAAGTAAAGGCAATGTCCACTATCTTGGTTCACAGATGGAATTTACATGGGCAGATGTTGATGACCCTAAGTATTTTCATGTATTGGATACAGATACCCGTGAGATAACACCAGTCCGCAATACAATCACCATGTTTAAAAAGATAATATATGACGATAGTAAGACTGATTACAATGATTTTGATTTTTCTGAGTATGAAAAGAAGTTTATCAAACTCATTGTTATAAATAAAAATGACTTATATATGTTTGATAAATTTGTAGACAGACTACAATCTATTGAAACATACGAACTCAAGATTGCAGAATCATTTGAGGAGTATTTGGGAGAAAGCGTAGATGACGAGAAAATATCCCTAGAAGATACTACAGAACTCTTAGATTCCTATGTTGAGGCAGTTGACACTGATCTGGATAAAGATCACTTAAAAATTGAATTGAGAAAGCTATATACTGAAGCACAGAATCTAGAGGTAGTATGATAAAATTTAAATCATGTAAGTGGAAGAATTTCCTATCCACTGGCGACGACTTTATTGAAATAAAACTTGACAAATCCCCCACCACACTCATAGTAGGCCAAAACGGCGCAGGTAAATCCACATTATTGGATGCATTATCTTTCGGCCTCTTTGGTAAACCCCATAGAGATATTGGTAAATATCAACTATTAAATTCTATTAATGGTAAAAAGGCATTGGTCGAAATAGAGTTTGATATTGGTAATGTTGAATTTAAAATTGTAAGAGGTATCAAACCTAATAAATTTGAAATTTGGCAGAATGGCAATATGATTAATCAGTCTTCCAATGTAAGAGATTATCAAAAGTTCCTAGAGAGCAATATATTAAAACTAAATCATAAATCATTCCATCAAGTAGTGGTATTGGGTTCCAGTTCTTTTATTCCATTTATGCAATTACCAGCATGGTCACGTAGAAATGTAATAGAAGACCTATTGGATATCCAAATATTTTCCAAGATGAATATGCTATTAAGGGAAAGAAATACTAAAATCAGAGACGAGCTGGTGGATATAAACCATCAGATTGACTTGTATAAGACCAAGATTGATTCACAGTCCAAGTATATTAATGATTTACAATCTTTAAACAAGGATATAATTGATCAGAAGAAAGTATCATTGGAAGACCATAAAGGAGAAATATCCAAACTGTTTGAAGATTCCAAAAGGGTCGGTAAAAACCTTAGCACATTACTTACCCAAGGGGAAAAAGAGCACAGCATATTCTTGGAAAAAATGGCAGACATCAAAGGTGCAAGGGCAAGTCAAGATAATAAAATAAAATCCCTAGTAAAGGATGCTAGATTCTTTGAAGACAATGACACATGTCCTACGTGTGAACAAGATATTACAATCGACATCAAGAATCAGAGATTAAACGTATTAAAAAAGGATGCTGCAGAAGTACAGGCTGAAATTGACCTAACCAAGAAAGAGATATTGACCACAGAAAAAATGGGCCATGAGGTTAAGGATAAATTAAATCAACTAAGACAGAGACAGCAAAGAATCAATTCAAATAATGATAAAATATCTGTCATACAAAAAGAAGTAGACAAAATTCAAAAAGAGATAACTAAATTATCTGGCCAGTCTGGCGATATAAAAAGTGCAAAGAAGGACTTGGCAAAGTTTAGGGATTCTAAGGATATATCAACAGAGAAGAAATTAAAGTTTGTAGAGGAAAGAACCTACAACGAAGTCATAGGGGAGATGCTTAAGGATACTGGTATCAAGACGAAAGTTATCAAACAATATTTACCAGTGATGAATCGTCTGATTAACCAGTATCTGCAAGTGTTGGACTTCTTTGTTGCCTTCCACTTAGATGAAAACTTTAATGAAACCATCAGGTCAAGGCATCGTGATACATTTAACTATGCATCCTTCTCCGAGGGAGAAAAGCAAAGAATTGACCTATCCTTATTATTTACATGGAGGCAGATTGCAAAAATGAAAAACTCTGCCGCTACAAATCTACTGGTACTAGATGAAACATTTGATTCTAGTCTGGATGTGGATGGTGTAGATAATTTAACCAAAATATTGGATACGCTAGATGCAGATTCCAATGTCTTTATCATATCACATAAGGGCGATGTACTTGAGAACAAGTTCCGTAGCAAGATAGAGTTCTTCAAAGACCGTAACTTTAGCAAGATTAGATGACCGAATTGTAACATTTGGACACAAAAAAACGAAAAAAGTTACATAATTGTAACAAAAAAGTGTTGACAAATGGTATTGTTTGTGATATGATATACATATAAAGTCAAGATAAGGAGAAAATATGCAGAATTCCTCACTACTACCCAAACTTCTGGCAAAGGAGAATGTTACTGTCCGACATGGTAATTATTCAACTGCCTGGTTTGATATCAAAGACCGCGTGTTAGGACTTCCTCTATGGGAAGATATGCACAAAGATGTTTATGATTTATTTGTTGGGCATGAAGTAGGACATGCATTGGAGACTCCATTTGAAGGATGGCATGATAGTCCAGAAAAACTGGCAGGATGCCCAAGGTCTTATATCAATGTTATTGAAGATGCCAGAATCGAGAGAAAAATACAAGGCAGATATCCTGGCCTAGTTGGTTGTTTCCACAGAGGATACAAACAGTTACTGGATAGAGAATTCTTTGGACCACTTACAGATTTGGATTGGGATAAAATCAAGTTAATTGATAAAATTAACCTAAAGACTAAATTAGGCAGTAAGTTGGAAGTACCTTTCAATGCAGAAGAAGAGGTTTTCCTTAACAGGTCACTTACCAATGAAACCTTTGATGAGGTACTTCAATTAGTCAAAGACATCCTTGCATACACAAAAGAAAATACCCCAGAGTTAATTCAGAAACCAGAACCCCAAGTTGATTCAGATGATGATACAACCGACGATGTAGAACAAGATCCTACTAGTGGCGGCCACGATGATTACGAATCGGGCGAAGAAACCGAAGAGTCAGAACAACCTTCCGGCCCGAGTGATGAAGAATCAGAAGAGGATTTACCAGAAGGAGATATGTCAGTAAAGGCAGAAACGCCAAAATATTCAGAAGAAGATGTTTCGGTAACGGATCTTGCATTCAGAGAGGCCGAAAAATCTTTGGTAGAAGGTAATGAAGACGGCCAACCTTGCTACTTTGATGACGTTGGTAAAGAATTTATTGAAAAGGCAGTAATACCTTATTCAAAATTAACAGCTGCCAGAAAAGGGTTTGCAGCCTCTCAGGATGAGGATAGAGATTACTACAGGCCTGCTGCTAAAGGTAATGTAAACAGTACCGAATTTAAGGCTTATATGAAAACCTTAAAGAAGAACGTATCATTTGCGGTACGTGAATTTGAAATGAGGAAGTCTGCATACCAATATACTAGGGCACAAACTTCCAAAACAGGAACAATAGATGTTAATAAACTTTGGTCATACAAGACCAACGAGGACATATTCCTACAGGCAACAAAGTTGGCAGATGCCAAAAATCATGGAATGATGATGCTGATAGATATGTCTGGGTCGATGTCCGGTTCAATGCCATACGTAATGCAACAAGTCATGCACTTAATCACATTCTGTAAAACGGTTAACATACCATTTGATGTTTACGGATTCACATCCACTAACCCAGAATTGTCATGGAGACACGACTTGTATTATGACGGATGCATGGAGTTGGATGGGTTATCAATGCCATTAATATGTTCTTCATCTTTAGGTAAAGCTGATTATATCGAATCAATGGCTTACATACATGAAAGGGCAACATCGGATAGATATTTATCCTTTTGCCAATACGAAGATTGGGGCTCTACTCCACTAAATCAGGCACTGGTTGTGGCGCATCATCTTGTTAAGAAATTCAAGAGGGTTCATCAAATTGAAAAGATGAATTTTATTACCTTCACCGATGGAGATGCAAACAACGTACACAGATATTCTCAGATTCCAGAAGGGGCGCAAGATAAATTCATTAGACCAAATGGTACGGAAATTATAATGTCAATTGACGGATCCAAGGTTAAGGGTGACAGATGGAGTAAATCCCTTACCAAGAACCTTCTCCGTAACATGAAAAAGAAATACAATACAAATAACATTGGATTCTTTATGGCCGATAATGGGGGAGAGTGGAAACACAGACTATGGAATATTGCAAATGAATTGCGAGAAGACCCTATTGATTACAGAAGTGCAGCAGGTAAAGAATACAGAAAATTCAAGTGTGTTACTGCAAATAATGTGTTAGGATATTCAGAATACTATCTAGTCAAAGGTGGTAGAACACTGGATACAACCGAAGAAGAGTTTGAGGTTTCAGAAGATGCATCCCAGGCTAATATCAGAAACGCATTCAAGAAATATGCAAAGAGTAAGAAATTGAACAAGGTATTGATGACCAAGTTCGGCAAAGCGGTCGCGTAAAGTGAAAAAAAGTGAAAAAAGTTTAAAAAAAGTGTTGACAAATGGGTATATGCGTGGTATGATATACCTATATTAAATGATAAGGAGTAAATATATTATGAATAAATCGACCGAAATAATTGTGCAAGAGTTGGCGAAAAGGTTTCCCGACACTATGCATTTCAGGAAAGGAGTTATTGTGGATACTGCCAAAGAATTTGGCTACAGTGGCAAAGACTTCTATCCACTACTTCAACCGGAGAACAGAGTCAAGATTGGAACCTATGACCTAACTCCGATGCTTGAGAAAATGGCACCGGTAGTGCCCACTCAGAATGAGCCATCTTCCCCACAAGTTGCCCAAATGGTACAGTCAGTGGTTAATGAAGAAAGGTCATTCGCTAAACCAGACCCTACGTTTGTCCCCTGGGGTGCTTATCAGGATGTTGTTAAAATCATCAAGTCAGAAATGTTCTACCCTGTGTATATCAGTGGACTCTCTGGTAATGGTAAGACCTTTATGGTTGAACAAGCGGCTGCCAAATTAAATAGAGAATTTGTCAGGGTCCAAATAAACCCAGAAACGGATGAGGATGATTTACTTGGTGGATTTAGACTTATTAATGGCGAGACTGTCTTTTCAAAAGGACCGGTACTCAAAGCTATGGAAAACGGTGCTATCTTACTTCTCGATGAAATTGATAGAGCTACAAATAAAATTATGTGTTTACAAGGTATCCTTGAAGGTAAACCTGTTGTTGTTAAGAAAACGGGCGAAACGATATCTCCAGCGCCTGGTTTCAATGTTATAGCCACGGCTAATACAAAAGGTAAAGGATCAGAAGATGGGAGATTCACGGCCGCATCAATTATTGACGATGCATTTCTTGAGAGGTTTACCGTTGCAGTGGATCAACAGTTTCCATCAATAGCGATTGAAAAGAAAATTGTCAAGAAACACATGCAAAAGTTTGACAAAGTTGATGATGAATTTGCAGATAACCTAGTAGGTTGGGCAGATATCATCAGAAAGACATTCTATGATGATGGAGTTGATGAGGTTATCTCAACCAGAAGGCTGTGTCACATTGTCCAAACCTTTTCAATCTTCAATGATAAAATGAAATCAATCGACCTATGTATTGCAAGGTTTGATGATGATACCAAAGAGGCATTCCTGGATTTATACAGTAAAGTAGATTCGGGTGTTACCTTTGATGGAGATGGAGTCGAGTATGCAGAAAAAGAAAACGAACTTTAAATTTAATGAGGGGGCTCTTTGTGAAGAGCTCCTAAATTATATTAGTAAAACCTATGATGGTCATTACAGTAAAAACAAATTCCAATCTACGGAATTTATTATTGATTGTGGCCATGGTATGGGTTTTGCTCTTGGTAATGTACTTAAATATACCCAACGATACGGCAAGAAGGATGGATATAATAGGGCTGACCTATTAAAAATACTACACTACGCTATCATTGCTCTTAATGTACATGATGAACAACACAAAGACCTTGACAAATAAGGTAATGCGTGTTATAATATAACTATTGAAATGAAGGAGAATATATGATTATTTCAGATGATACCTTAAAGGTATTACAAAATTTTGCTAGTGTTAATCCAAACCTAGTGCTTAAACCTGGCCAAAAGGTAAAAACCATTTCAGAGGCAAAGAACATTATGGCCTCTGCAGATATCATCGAGGACTTTCCAGTCGAATTCGGGGTATATGACCTAAGTGAATTTTTATCGGTACATGGCCTTATCGAGAACCCCAATGTAGAATTTGACGATAAGTCACTTACCATATCCAATGGCGACCAGACAGTCAAATACTATTATGCAGAAACCGAGATTCTAACTCAACCGACCAAAGATATTACAATGCCAGAGGCAGAAGTTGGTATCAGTTTATCGGAATCTATATTGGATCAAATTAAACGTGCAGCATCTGTCCTAGGGCATATGGAATTATCCCTTAAAGGAGAGAATGGAGTTGTTACAGCAAGTGTATTGGATATCAAAGATGCAACTGCTAACACATTTGATGTTGTCGTTGACAGAGATAATAACTGCAAAGAATCATTTGATTTTGTTGTTAATATCCCTAACCTAAAACTTCTACCGGGTGATTATTTTGTCTCAATCAGCTCTAAGTTGATATCAAGTTGGCAAAATACTAACTATCCAGTAGAATATTTTATAGCGCTAGAGAGAACTAGTAGTTATGGTGTATAAATATAAGTACACAACCGAATTCCCTTTTATTTTATAATGGGGATAATAAAGAGGGTGCCGATGGTCGGGCCCTCAATAATTAGTCTAAACTTTGCAAAGGAGAAGAAAAATGGCTGAAGAAGTAAATCAAGCTGAAGAACAAGTTCAGTTGTCCCTACAGGACATTGCTACAATGGTACAGATTATTGACATCTGTTCACGTAGAGGTGGCTTTGAAGGGCAAGAACTTGAGGCAGTTGGTGGTCTTAGAAACAGGGTAGTTAAATTCCTAAATGCTAATGCACCAAAAGATGGAGAGGCACCACAAGGCGCAGTTCCAGCTGCTGAAGAGGACGTCAGCGAACCTGAAGAGGGTTAAGTCCCATAGGGGGAGGGCAACCTCCCCTTCATTTTTGAACAAGAGGAAATTATTATGGAATTGCTACTTGGCATGATACTCGTCACAGGAGTGTCTGCATTAACCTTAGCATTATACCTTACTCTAATCCCAGAGTAATGAAAGGAATTATATTATGGATAGAAATGAAACCGAGGCTCTATTAGAAGCCTTAAGAAAGGGTACAGTCACAGTATCCTTTACCAAAATAGACACAGGGGAACTACGAGTTATGCCCTGTACCCTCAACCCAGAAGTCCTAAAAGCAAATGGCGTTAATGTCACAATGGATTATAGTGCAAATCAAATGGAACATTTTGCAGTATGGTCATTGGATAAAAATGCATGGAGAGCATTTAGGCTTGATACTGTAACTGGATGGGAGGTGCTTTAATGGAAGATTTTTTATGGGTCGAGAAGTATAGACCACAAACAATAAACGATTGTATTTTACCTGAACATATTAAAAATACTTTCAAGCAAGTTGTTGACGGAGGTGAATTACACAACATGCTTTTAACCGGAACGGCCGGTACAGGTAAGACCACAGTTGCAAGGGCTCTATGTAATGAGTTGGATCTGGATTACCTTTTGGTAAATGGATCAGAAGAGAGTGGTATTGATACTCTCCGTAATAAAATCAAGAAATTTGCATCCTCAATTAGTTTACAGGGTGGATACAAGGTGGTAATTCTAGATGAGGCAGACTATCTGAATCCCCAGTCCACCCAACCTGCACTACGTGGCTTCATCGAGGAGTTCAGCGCAAACTGCAGGTTTATATTAACCTGTAATTTCAAGAACAGAATCATTGAGCCGCTGCACAGTAGGTGCTCGGTAGTCGAATTTAATATATCCAAAAAGGACTCAACAGAACTGTGTGGCTCTTTCCTTAAGAGATGCCAGCACATTCTAAAAACAGAAAACATAGAATTCGATACACCCGTCATCGCAGAGTTAATCATGAAACATATGCCAGACTGGCGCAGGGTATTAAATGAGTTACAAAGATATTCAGTATCTGGCAAGATAGATACTGGAATCTTAATATCATTATCAGATGCATCTATAGATGATTTGATGTCTCATTTAAAACTAAAGAACTTTAAACTAATGCGTCAATGGGTAGCAGATAATATTGATACCGAACCAGCTGCAATATTCAGAAAGTTATATGATAACATGTCTGAAAATGTAGAACCACAATCCATACCACAACTAGTGCTAATACTTGCTGACTATCAGTATAAGAATGCATTTGTTGCTGACCATGAACTCAACATTGTAGCCTGTTGCACAGAAATTATGGCTGGAGTTAAGTTCAAATGAACCCGTTTGATTACGTAAATAGTATTAATATATCCAAGAAGGATATAATGCATGATGATATTGCAGAAAAGGGATACGCACCCTTTATGATAAATAGAGCATTATCATATTTTGTAGATACAGTATTGTTTGCCAATGAAATGAACGTAAACCACCACATAGACGGGCGTCTTCAATATCATTTTCTTATAAATATAATTAAGAAAAAGAAAAGGTTCTCTAAGTGGCTCAAACCCACAGAGGTAGAAAACCTTGAACTCATTAAAGAATATTATGGATATAGTAATGAAAAGGCTAAATCCGTTTTACCATTATTTAATGCTGAACATATTGAAGAATTGAAAAAAAGGATTTATAAAGGTGGAAAACGAAAATATTGAAATCAACAACTGGACTCCGGCAGATATGCTGGAAGTTACATTAAACGAACCCGACGACTTTTTAAAAATACGTGAAACATTAACACGTATTGGAGTTGCATCGCGCAAGGACCAAAAATTATACCAGTCCTGTCATATCCTGCATAAGCAGGGTCGATATTTTATCGTGCACTTTAAAGAGTTATTTTTACTTGATGGGAAACCATCTAACTTGGTTGAAAACGATTTACAACGAAGGAACACAATTGGTCAATTATTGTCCGATTGGGGACTGGTAAATATTGTGAATGCCGATAGGGTAAAGGACATTGCTCCTTTGCGTCAAATCAAGGTGATTCCCTTTAAAGAAAAAGGTGAATGGGAGCTGTGTCCTAAGTATAATATAGGAAACAGCAATAATGCAAAAGAAAATTAAAAAATATTGGAAACAGTTTAATAAATTAATGAAGTCCGGAAGGATTAATAAAGTTATTAACATTTGTTTCTAAACTAACATCAAAAGATGTATAAATAAATGTGGATGCCAGATAACTGGGTCCACATTTTAACCTTGCTAAATATATAGGAGGAAGCTATGGTAAGAAATACTATGAACGTGCCGCGTTCACTCTTTATCGGATTCGAGCCGATACTTAACGAGCTTGAAAGAATCCACACAGCTGGAAGAATTCAAGATAACTATCCACCCCACAATGTCGTGAAGGTCGATGATGAAAATTTTATCATTGAGATGGCTGTTGCGGGCTTTTCACAGGATGATATCCATGTGGAAGTTAAGGATGGAATTCTGTTAGTTAAAGCAGAAAAGGCTGAAAAGGATGAGCGTGAATATGCACATAAAGGTATATCGTCCCGCAAATTTGAGAAGTCCTTCCGACTCTCTGAATTTGTTGTAATAGACGGTGCCGATCTAGTGAACGGAATACTCGTGGTGAATGCCAGAGTCGAAGTTCCAGAAGAGAGGCGTCCTAGGAAGATCGAAATAGGGTCTGCTGGGGCATCAAAGAAGAAGGAATTTATCCAAGATTAATTCCGGCGAGCAGCGACACTCAGTGGATTGTAATGAACAATTTACTGGAGAAACAACATGAAACATATCATTCACTTAGTGGATAAGTATGAAGACGTTGCCGAGGCCTTAAAAACTTTTATGACATTAACATTAATCACTGGAGCTATCTTAGGAGTCGCACCAATGTTAATTTATTTGCAAACAGGTTTTTAGGCATTGACATAATCATGCGGGGGAGGTAAAAACTCCCCCAATCTTTCTGCAGAAAACACTTTACTTTTACTGCATACTGTGATATAATATACATATATTAAAAGGTGATTTATTCGTTATGAAATTCTACACTAATGTTACTCGGTATGGCAATATGTTGCTCTATCGTGGCTATGAAAATGGCCAAAAAGTCCAGAAACGGATCAAGTTTCAACCTACCCTATTTGTAAATACCCCTAAACCAACACAATGGAAATCACTTACTGGTGTTCCTGTTGCTCCTATCAAGATGGAGTCCATGAGAGATGCCAAAGAATGGGTCGCGGCCAATAAGAATACTGCAGGTCGTTTGATATTTGGCAATGACAGATACATTCCTGCATTTATTGCCGATGAATTCCCTGGCACTATTGACTTCAACCGTAATCAAATTAATGTAACAACATTTGATATCGAGGTTGCCTCAGACGAGGGGTTTCCAGAGCCAGAAGGTGCCCACTATCCCGTGATATCAATCGCCCTTAAAAATAATGTTGATAATACATATTATGTTTGGGGCCTGAATGATTACGATGCCAAATTATCTTACATGCAAGACCATAGAATTGTATACAAGAAATGTGCCAATGAGGCAGAATTACTTTCGGACTTTATACTGCACTGGTCTTTACCTAGTAACTGCCCAGACATTATCACTGGTTGGAATGTCCGATTCTTTGATATTCCCTATCTTGTAAACAGAACACTTAAAATTCTAGGCGACGATGTCGTCAAGAAACTATCGCCCTGGGGATTGGTTGACCGATATGATGTGAAGGTGATGAACCGATCCCAGGCAACCTATGACCTCAAGGGTATATCCACAATCGACTACCTAGAATTATTCCAGAAGTTTGGTTATTCTTATGGTAATCAAGAATCATATCGTTTGGATAATATTGCCAATGTAGTCCTTGGCGAGAAGAAATTATCCTATGAAGAACATGGGTCACTCCATACCCTATACAAGTTTGACCATCAAAAATTTATTGACTATAATATCAAAGACGTAGAACTCGTTGATCGCCTTGAGGATAAAATGGGCCTTATTACTCTATGTCTAACCATGGCCTATCAAGGTGGTGTTAATTATGGCGACACATTTGGAGTTACTGCGATATGGGAATCCATTATATATCGACACTTACTCTCAGAAAAGATTGCCATACCTTTCTTTGATCAAAATACAAAGACCAACTATCCTGGTGGATATGTAAAAGACCCAATGGTTGGCCAACACGAGAACGTAGTTTCGTTCGACCTGAATTCACTATACCCTTCACTTATCATGCAGTATAATATGTCAACAGAGACCATTGCCGACGGCGAGGTGTTGAACATTGACATTGAAAAAATACTGGATGGTTTTACTTTTCAAAATCCTGGTAAGGCAGTAGGTGGTAACGGCCAGTTATTCCATACCGATAAGAAAGGTTTTATGCCAACCCTCGTTGATGGCATGTATAGTGAACGTGTGCAAATCAAGAAAGAAATGCTTAAGGCTCAACGAGAATTACAAAAGGTAGATAAAAATGACAAACAAGAACTATACAATATCGAGAGAAGAATCAACATTGCCGAGAACAGGCAAATGGCTATCAAGATCCTTCTTAATTCTCTTTATGGCGCTATGGGCAACAAATGGTTCCGATTCTTCGATCAACGTATTGCAGAAGCCATTACTCTGTCCGGACAACTTACTATTCGATGGGCCGAGGTGGCAATCAATCGGTACCTCAACAAAGTGTTGTCTACTAAGGGATCCGATTACGTTATTGCGATCGACACCGACAGTCTGTATGTTAGCCTAGACTCACTTGTTAATGCAGTAAACCCTGTAAACAAGATAGAGTTCTTGGACAAAGTTGCTCGAGAAAAACTAGAACCAGAACTGGCCAAGGCTTACGATAAATTATATCAGATGATGGGTGGTATCGAGAACCGTATGGTCATGAAACGTGAGGTTATTGCAGACCGTGCAATATGGACTGCCAAGAAACGCTATATACTAAATGTATATGACAATGAGGGAGTTCGTTACACTGAACCCAAACTAAAAATTATGGGTATCGAGGCCATCAAGTCCTCAACCCCCGCACCATGCCGAGAGGCTCTAAAGGAAATATTCAAAGTAATTATGACTGGCGATGAGACCAAAACTCAACTGGCAATCAAACAGTTTAAAAATTATTTCAGTTCATTATCTGCTGACCAGATTGCATTTCCACGTGGTGTATCTAGTGTTTCAGACTATCGGGATTCTGCCACAATATACCGAAAGGGTACTCCGATTCATGTACGGGCTGCCCTACTACACAATCACTTGCTAGATAATTACAGCCTTAATAAGAAGTATGAATCAATCAAGAATGGCGAGAAAATTAAGTTTGTCTATCTAAAAACACCGAACAGCATCAAAGAAAATGTTATTGGATTTACTCAGTATTTGCCAGAAGAATTCAAGTTACAAAAATATCTGGACTATGATACTCAATTCCAAAAGACATTCTTGGATCCTATTGAACCAATCCTCAAGTCGATCGGTTGGTCGGCAGAACAGCAATCATCCCTAGAGGACTTTTTTGGATAGTGGGTTGACAAATAATACTATATATGATATAATATACAAAAATGGAGAAAAATATGCAATTAGTAAGATTATCATCAGGTGAGGAAATCATCGGTGATGTGACATATGATGGCGAGGACGCCATTACAATTAAAGATGGGTATTCCCTTATTCCTGCTGGAGAAGGTAAACTCGGATTCATGCCTTTTATGGCCTATACCAAGGCAAAAGAAGGAATAACTATTAACCAAGATTTTGTTGTGTTCGTGGTAGAACCAATGGATGATTTACAAGATCAGATCAAGACTATGCGTTCTGGTATTGTTACACCACCTAAACAAGGGATTATTACGTAATGCATTCTAGATATCCAATATACATTATTTCTAAGGGTCGTGCCGAGTCAAGGCTTACGGTTAAGTCATTAGATGATATGGGTGCAATGTATAGAGTGGTTATCGAAGAATCAGAATATGATGATTATGCTGCCGTAATAAATCCAAACAGATTACTTCTTTTACCAGAAGGGTTTAGAGATAACCCACAATGGGCAAGAAGATGTGAAGATACTGGATTACTAGGTGGCTCTATACCAGTCCGTAATTGGGTCTGGGAACATTCTATCAATGAAGGCCATAAACGCCACTGGATTCTTGATGATAATATCCACAATTTCTATAGGTTACACAATAACAGAAAGACCAAGATGACTACCCCAACGTGTTTTAGGGTGTGTGAAGATTTTACCGACAGATACACCGATGTCAAAATGTCGGGTATGAACTATGCTTTTTTCTGTCCAGCATCAACTAAAAGGCCGCCATACTATCACAACACTAGAGTTTATTCATGTATCCTTCTCGCAAATGACGTATACGGGGAGCTTTACTGGCGGGGTAAGTATAACGAGGACACCGACCTATCACTACGTGTAATGAAAGGTGGTTATCACACGTTCTTATTTAACCAGATGCTATGTGGAAAAGTTGCAACATTGACTATGAAAGGCGGTAATACCAAAGAGGTTTATAATATTGATCAACCTGGCAATACCGATACAAGAGGTGGCGAGAACTTTGACTACAGACGAGAGTTTGCAGAATCACTACATGCCCAACACCCAGAAGAGGTAAAAATTACACAGAAATGGGGTAGATGGCACCATCACATTGATTACAGTCAATTTCAACATATAAAGCCTACAAAGAAACCAGGGCTAGATATACCTAAGGGTAATAACGAATATGGTCTCAAATTAGTAAGACTAAATAATACAGATATACTAGATGAACAGGAGGAATTAAATGTCGAATAGTAGAGATAAAAACAAATCCATTAATTACGAACCTCAAAGTTTGTTCGTTCTTGATGGTAGTGAAGAGGAAACCACCCCGTATGATTGGGATGGTATGCCAGAATTTAACCAACCCCAGGATGAGGCATATAAACTCATTAAGATCCGATTCAGAAATGAGGCAGACTATAGAGAGTTTGCTGAGTTAATCGGCCAGAGGAATATGACCCATAAAACTAAAAGTATATGGTATCCCGTCTTGGATAAAAAGGCAAACAGTCTTATGCGTTACATAGACGAAGACCAAGAAGCCGACATGGATATTGATGGCTCTTTCCAAGTAAGTGATAATTAATGCGAATTTATATTTTACCATACGGTAATAAAGCCTATTTTAGTTATAACAAAAGAGTATCAGGAGTTGATGAAGCTCAACTGATGCAATACAATATGTTAAAACAACTGGGTCATGATGTAAGAATGTGGGCTGGTTTTACGGACTTACATAATTACCTAGATGATGTTGATTACTATAAAGAGGAAATTCCCAAAGGTCTTACAGTAAAGGAATATGAAAAGACCAAAAGGCAACATATAGAAGAATCAATGTTTAAATCATTACTAGCATTTAAACCCGATATAATTTACTCCAACTGGGCATTTAACAATAAATTGTATCCAAAGTTAATGAACTTTGATATTCCAATCATATACAATTCACATGCTGTTCCTGGATTCTGGTCTGACTTAATGAGTGCAAACACCGTGTCTGAATTTGTACAAAGAGGACATACGTTATTATGTGTATCTGACTATCATGCATCCAGAACCGTGGACTATTACAACCAAAGGCGATCCGCTTGGTCATTTGATGAAACTCCTGTTCCTGATAATTTTCTATTTTCATCGGCCGTATCACCTTTTGTTGCTCGAGCATCAGATGGAATTGTAAGACACGTATCTGCAGCATCCCAAGAAAAAAGCACATTTACTATCCACAAACTGCTTGAAGGGTCGGATATTGTAAGTGAAGTTTATACTACATTAAACTATGTTTCCAACGACAGTAAGAATGCTGACTACGTTGAAAAGAATCTGCAATTATATAATGAGTATCCAAGAATAAACAGATTTGATGTTAACCATTCAGAAATTATGGATAATATTGCAAAGTCCGTATGCACATTTGTAGGCCTGATGTCAGCTGATTCTTTTACTATTACCTCACTTGAATCTCTGTCCAGAGGTGTACCTATTATTGTAAAGGGGTTTAAAGGTCGTCACCCAGCCCAAGAAATGTTAAGTGATGATATGAAACAATTTGTATACGTTTATGATAAAAAAGAAGATGTCTTAGCCAAAGTCAAAGAGTGGTCAAATCTATCCCTAGAAACCAGACAGGCAATTGCCGACTCCTGTTACAGCAAATGTTCTATACATGCATATCAAGGCAGACTTGCTGAGGTATTGGCCCAGGCAATATTCAAATATAAAAATAATGCAGAAACCACTTTACATTTAGACCAATTTATGATATAATAACAAGTATGATAAAAGGAACTCTTTTTAAATCTCTTTATGATGTGGCCACTGATGAGGCCATTGATTTTAATTATTTCGTTGACTTTGAAAAGGTCTTATATAAACTGGCAGATATACCCAGAAAAGATAAGACCTCAGCATATCTTATGTCTCCAGCATCCTATATATCGGGTACTACAAGAAAGAATGATAATGTAACCTCATGGGGTGGCTGGTGTGCCGTAGACGTAGATGATTATGAAGGCGATATTGATAATTATTCTGTTGGTAAATACCACTATGTTTGCTATTCTACTGCATCTTCTACGAAAGAAAATCCTAAATTCAGATTGGTATTTCCACTGACCAGACAAATACAACGAGAAGAAATCAAACACTTCTGGTTTGCACTTAATACTGAACTGGGAGAGGTCGGTGATATCCAAACTAAAGACCTATCAAGAATGTATTACATCCCAGGCAAATATGCAAATGCATTTAATTTTATTTTTACCCGAGAAGGCGATTACATAGATCCAAAAATTCTAATGGATAAACATGAATATATTGAAAAAGGCGGAGATACATTCTTTGATAAATTGCCTAAATCAATGCAAGAGGCACTAATAAATCATACAAAGAATTCACTTACCAATACAGATGTTACATGGACTTCGTATCGTGATTGTCCTTTCTTTCCTAAAAACCTTGAAACAGAATATAAATCAATTACAGGAACTGGCTGGTATTATAAAATGTATCAGATTATGGTTGCCTTGGCTGGTAATGCTATTAAGTCTAAATATCCTATAACTGCAAAAGAAATTGCATGGCTGTGTAGGGAACTAGATATGGATACTGGCAACTGGTATGAAAAGAGACCTTTGGATAAAGAGGCTGAAAGAGCCCTAGAATATGTGATGAAGAATCAACTATGAAAAAATTATGGATAATATGGAAATTTGCAATCGGCTCTTTTTCTGATGAACAGACAGCAGAATATGATAATGTTGTAGCAATTGCAAGAACCTTTATTGTGGGTATAAACGTATTATGTGCATTTTTTATCATGGCTAATATTATAATAGGATGGATGGGATGAAAAAAATAACAGTAGTAGGATCTGGCTATGTAGGTATGGCCAATGCTGTAATGCTGGCAAAATATAATGATGTAACGGTATTGGACATTGATCCGGTACGAGTGGATAAAATTAATAATAAAAAATCTACAGTCGAAGACAAGAATATTCAAGAGTATTTGGATAATGAATCATTATTATTAAGGGCAACATTATCTAAAAAGGAAGCTTATAATAATCCAGATTGGGTAATTATATGTACTCCCACGGACTATGATCCAGCCAAGAACTACTTTAATACAGACTCCATTCAAACAACAATCAGAGACACAATGGAATATTCTGATTGGGATTACATTACAACAAAAATCTGTATTAAATCTACTATACCTGTAGGATTCGTAAGGCAAATGAGAGCCAAATTTGGCCACTATCATATTCTATTTTCTCCAGAATTTTTAAGAGAGGGTTCTGCTCTAAGGGATTGTTTAAGACCAGAACGTATTGTGATTGGTGATAAAAGTGAGAATGGAAAACAATTTGCGCAATTAATTAAAGAGTCAATTATCCCACAATCAACCGAAGCGCCAGTATTGCACGTAGGCCTAGAAGAGGCAGAATCAATTAAATTGTTTGCCAATACATATTTGGCTATGAGAGTGGCATTTTTTAATGAACTCGATATGTATGCCGAGGCCACTAATATTAATGCCCAAGATATTATACAAGGTATAACGTCCGACTCCAGAATAGGTAAAGGATATTCCAACCCCTCTTTCGGATATGGTGGTTACTGTTTCCCAAAAGATACAAAACAATTACTTGCAAACTTTCGTAAACATAGGATACCCAATAAATTAATCCAGAGTGTAGTATATGCTAATGATAATCGCAAAGACTGGATCGCAAATAAAATATTACAATGCGATGGGATTTCTGTAGTAGGTATATACCGACTAATAATGAAAACAGGTTCCGATAATTATAGAAGTTCAGCAATTCAAGGGATAATCAAAAGACTTGTAAATGCTCGTATAAAAGTTATTATATACGAGCCAACCTTAATATCATATGCAGATGAATTTATGGGATGTGTAGTAGAAAGGGATCTAAATAAATTCAAGAAATTATCTGACTTAATTGTAACGAATAGGTTGGATACCAAACTAGCAGATGTGCTAGAAAAAACTTATACAAGGGATATATTTAATGATAACTAATTTAGTAGAGAAAGTAGAACAATGGCACTGGGATAGAAATCTCATTGACGGTGCCACAGATAAAGACCAAGTGCTAAAATTGATTCAAGAGGTTGGGGAACTATCCGACAATGTCTGTAAGGGACAGGATATTCGCGATGATGTTGGAGATATTATGGTCGTCCTAATTAATATTATGGTACGCAACCAAATAACGCTAGAGGAGTGTTTACAAGTTGCATATGATGATATAAAGAACCGTAAAGGAAGAATGATAGATGGAATCTTTGTTAAAGAGTGTTGACAAATCGGACAATTTGTATTATAATATAACCAATATGCTCGAAGGATCAAATATGAATAAAATACTCGTAACGGGCGGTGCTGGGTTTGTCGGTTCTAATCTATGTAAAAGATTATCAGAACAGGGTAATCTTGTCGTATCGCTGGATAATTACTCTAGTGGATCAGAATTAAATCATCATGAAGATGTTCATTATATACGAGGTGATACTGTAGATATATTTGACTTGTTTGGTTATCAACCCAACCAATTTGATTATATATTTCACTTAGGAGAATATGCAAGGGTGGAACAATCCTTTGACGACTATGAAACCGTAATGGAATATAATTATATGTCATTCCCAGTGGTATTGGATTTTGCAAAACAGAGTAATGCAAAATTAATTTACTCTGGCTCTTCTACAAAATTTTCTGTTGGAGAAGAAGGTAAGATGATGAGTCCATATGCCTTTACTAAGGCTCAAAATACAGAATTTCTAAAGGCCTATTCAAAATGGAATAACCTAGAATATTGTATTGTTTATTTCTATAATGTGTATGGCGATAACGAGATTGGTCATGGTAACTATGCAACTGTAATTGCAAAATTTTTAAATATGGTAAAAGATGGCCAGACACATCTACCTATTACATCACCAGGGACACAACGCAGAAACTTTACACACGTTGATGATATTGTTGAGGGACTTATTATGGCTGGATTTAAAGGTACTGGTGATGGTTGGGGTATCGGGTGTGATAAATCATACGAAATACAAGAACTTCCAAAACTGATGGGTGTTAAACCTTTAATGATGAAAGCCAAACCTGGCAATAGAATGGCAGGAGAACTGAATACAGACAAGTTAAAAGCCTTAGGGTGGGAGTGTAAACATTCCCTTGAGGATTATATCATGGAGAAATTAAATGGCGAAATGGATATTCAATAAAATAGCACCATATGCTGTGGCATATAGAGAATGGTCAAAGGACAAACTGTGGGCTCAAATACCCCTGTGGATATTAATACTATGGCTACTAGGATTTTTTAATCCATACTTCTGCGTATATCCAGTATGTTGGATCCAAGGAGGATAAATGAGCATCAAAAAACAAAAGGGTATATGGATACCAGAGAAGGAAAATTGGAACGGTTGGAGTGTCAATTACGAAAATAGAGAATACCAAAAACTACAATCACAAGGAATTATACCTACTGGCAATTCTTTCTTTGTTGAGGACTTCAAGGAGGCCCTATGCTTAGATGTTGGGGCGCATGTAGGTATCTGGACAAAAAGATTATCAAGGGACTTCTCGGAAGTTATAAGTTTTGAGCCATTACCAAAACACATAGAATGTCACAAGGTAAACTGTAAAGGTTTAACTAATGTTACTCTACATGAATGTGCATTATCCAATGCTGATAGTGAAAGTATTATGTCTACAAAGGATTTTAATTCTGGCATGTCAAGTTTAGGAGAACGAGGGTTTAAAAACAAAGAGCAATTTATTGTTAAAACAAAAACACTGGACAGTTTTAATTTCCCTATGGTAGATTTTATAAAAATGGATGTTGAAGGTTACGAAGAACAAGTATTGGAGGGTGGCAAAGAAACAATTGGAAGATGTAAACCCAACATATACATTGAAATTTGGGATAAAAATGTGCCTACTGTTTCCAAGATTCTTAACGATATGGGATATGCTCTTACAAAAATGAGTCAACAAAATTATTTGGCAGTAATTCAACGAGC
>MDTB01119833.1_pt1 | contig 24639 bp, 22 predicted proteins | sample 811161 | NCBI WGS metagenome assembly MDTB01 (sample SAMN05326650, study PRJNA326480) | marine metagenome | isolation source: seawater | place: Mediterranean Sea | collected 2009
AGTAACCCACATTCACCAAAACAAATATAAGGAGAAAAACAGTTATGGTTGTTGATATTTCTAGAACAAGTGCCAAAAACACTAATAAAGAAGCTAACCCTGCCAATAACAATACGGCATCAAAGTTATTTAAAGCCCCAGAAGCAAAAGGTCTCTCTTTTTTTTTAGGATGTAATCTGTCAGACGCTCGGTCCATCCAATCGTTAAGGACATAAACCATACTTGAAGCCAAACAAAATAAAGCTGCAATTCCAAAGGCTGATAAAACCATATCTTGTTCAAGGTTTCCCTCAGCAAAGAATAATGGCAAAATCACAAAACCATTTTTGATCCAGTGTTTAGGACGTAAGACACAAAAATGAGCGACGACCTTTTTCATAGACTACCATTTAAATGCGCTGAAGAAAGGAATCTGCCGCCATCTTAGAAAAAGCCATTACTGATAGCTGAGGATTCACCGCAGGCGCAGAAGGAATTAAGCTTGAGTCGGCAATAAACGTATTTCGGCAAGCTTTTACTCTGCCAAATACATCATTTTCAGAATAGTCGGAAATCGCTGAGCAACTAGAAAACAAGTGAATACTGTACAGGTTCATGTCGCCAATTTTTATCCCATGGGCCAGATCAGCCTCTGCCTCGGCAAAAGATCCCCACCCCCCATGATTTCTGATGCTGGGGAAAACCTTTACTGCCCCGCCGGCAAAAAGAACTTTTGCAAGCCTGTTCATCGCCTCAATAAGAACCGAGGCATCTTTATCAGACAAATTAAATAAAACTAACGGGTCCCTTAATACTGGCAACTTCAAAACTCGTCCCCATGACTCTGGGTTAATCATCGCGTAAAACATGCCCACTCTCTTCGGCATTGTTGCCAGATATTTTCGCGCTTTCCAATTTTCTGCCAGTGCCATCCCGAGTGAACCGCAGGATAACACAGAACCGCCGAGCCGATATTTAGGCATAAATTCGTGTATCGCTGTAACAGGTAGTTGGTTTTCTAGCGCTGATATTTCATGGTCAAATTCGCAGATAAACTTTATGGTTGGATGAGTTTGGAATGATGCACTCTTCCATGTCTTCAGACCCGATTTCTGCAAGAGAACTGAAGTTCCGATTGTGCCACAGCAAACGAAGAAGAAATCAGCAACAATTTTTATCTTTTGTCTAATTCCGTCACTGAACTTTTCAGCTATCGCGTACTTAACCTGATCACCCTCTTTCACCAACTTTATTACAGAAATATTTGGCTCGAGGCGCCCCGACCGAGATTTATACTTCGAGATCAGTGTCTTAGACATTGACTGTTTTGCTCCTGTCGGGCAGCCCGTAGAACAATGGTTAGTCCCCATGCAGGAAACCTGCCCCCTTTTAAGGAATACAAAATCCCACCCGAGTTTTTCTGCACCATTTTTCAACACCAAGGAGGGTGCCGCCTGATCTCCAGGTGGAATAGACGCATTTAATTTATTCTCCGCCCAGCTAAACCCGTTTTTAAGCTCTGTTAAATTGAGGTCAGGTATGCGGCGCGCCCAATATTGCAATATCCTGTCGTCAGGGCGTTGCAGTATTGAGCTATTGATCTCCGAACCACCGCCCACACACTGACCTTCGGCATAGACCAAATTTGCATTTCCAAAAGACGGAAGAAGTCCGGCGGATTTCCATAATTCAGTCATTGCAAGGGAAGCCGACTCTGGGAGGGGGGTATTCGAGAAATCTTTGCCCTCCTCAATTATTAATGCGTCCAAACCTCTCTCAGCAAAGCTATCAGCTACGGTAGCCCCCCCAGGGCCTGAACCGATAATCAATACGTCACAAGACCAAACTTCATTTTTCTCATTCTTTGTTTTCATTTATCAGTTTAGTCCTATTTTCAAAGAAAAATTTTGCTCGGGCTTGAAAATCCGGTAGCCCAAGGCTAGACCGAACCGTCGGATTTTCAAAATAAGCGTAAAAGGCTAAGTTTAGGTATAATTGTTGCACTTTGTATAAGATAACGAAACGAGAAAATAGATTGTGGATAATTTTAGCTCTGCGGGATGGACTTGGGCTCAAAAGAAAAAGAAAACCTCCGAAGACAGCCAAAAAAATCCTGGCTACGCACTCAAGGATTCTCAAAATTATTGGAGCTTTTTGAAGGGACCTTTGAACATGATTAATTACATCATGTTTCAAAACAGCGTCTCGATGTAAGTGAGTCGAAATTTCTGTAGGCAAAAACATTTGCATTACCATTTCAAGGCAAGATCGCCGAAATCGACCTACGAACATTGACTGACCCTTTCCCAATTATAAAAATTTATTGAATATATCTAATAGTCCTCGTTTTACGGGACTTCTGTGATGACTATAGGAAGCACCTGCGTTTCGAATTCTTGATCGGTTATCCACGTACCAATCGAATGCGGCTTGAAACATTTCCTGATTTGAGAAAAGAGGGTTCCAGTTTAATTTAGCTCGCGAATACTGTGTATCAAAATAGAAGGATTCTCCGTACATAAGTGCATGATATGCACCTAGAGGCACAAGACCAAGTTTAGAAAAAAATTCAATTCCTAGACCTGACAGGTTTTTGGGTAGAGATCTTAGGCGGGAACCCGACCCTGAATAATCAATGAGTTGCTGCAACACCTCCCTCATTGTACCGAATTCTTGTGCGCCGCAGTTAAAAGTGTCCGGACCAGGAAGTTCACTAGCCTTTAGACAGGCATCGGCTAAATCATCGCCGTGAATGAACTGAAAAATATTCGAACCATCACCCAAAATCGGAACCATTTTGCCTTGAAAGACCCATTCGAATAAAATTTCAAAGATTCCCATCCTTCCAGGCCCCAATATAGTTCTAGGTCTAATAATGGAAACGTCTACACCATGATCCATAAATTGTTTGCAAATAACTTCGGCCTCAAGTTTTGTTCTGCCATATGCTTCAGCAGGTTTGGGTAGACATCTTGGAGAAACAGGCAAAGCACTCGGCTTTCCATAAACAGCAGACGAAGATACAAAAATAGTCTTCGCGATACCCAATTTTTCAACGACAGAGAGTACATTTCTTGTGCCCTCGATATTCACATTCTTAAAAGAAACCGCGTTTTTTTCGAGGGGGACTTGTGCTGCGGAATGAAATACTATTTCAGTTCCAACCAAGGCAGCCTCCAATGCTTCAGCGTCTAAAATATTGACATTTTTGAAGACAGCCCTCGAATGTTGCACGGGCCGAATAATATCAATGTTTGAGCAGTCGTAGCCATTACTTTCAAGTCTTGAAAGCAAAACTGAACCAAAATAACCACTTCCACCAATGACCGCGGCGCGCATTAGAAACTCCTCGCTGTAATAATTTTCTTTAACAACCCTGCCATTTTTCCTCAGCCCCCGTCCGACGAGCCAGATCGTCAGAATAAGTGCTACCTATCTTGCGGATTTTAGGCAGCATATTTTCTCTGTAAAGTTGACTAAACGCGGCTACCATCTCCCCACGTCTGGTAAGTTTAATACAATTTCCGTCCTGAATAATCATCCCGCTTTCCTTTTGCTCGGTGATTCTGATATCCATGACCCGATATTCGTTGGAATACAGAGTAAAAAATTCTTTTCGCAAGAACCCAATATCGGCTTCTCCTCCATTATTTCTTACTTTTTCTATGATATAGAATGAAAGAGACCTATCGATAACAGTTGGGACTGATATGGCAAAAATGAATCCAAGGGACAAGCTGAAAACAGCTAAATAAAAGAGCCTTTCAACTGACCTAATTGAATAAAGGAAGTAAAGGACAAAGACGTAAGTTAAAGACGCCAGACCTGCGTCTAGAAGGGAACTGTAAAATACGACATCAACTTCAAAAACCGCAGCATGGGTAAAATGTACGATTAATAAAATGAAAATATAGATGCCAATAAAACCCAAATTCTTAAGCATGTATTGAAACCTCAATTTATTCTGAGAGTTTTTTATAAATTTGCCAATCTTCATTGGATAAATGCAATTTTGTCTTCACGGATTTTTGGATAATGGACCAAAAGGGCCACCCAGACTCAGGAGCTGGTTTCGCTGGAACGATAAAGAAGTCGATAGGCTCACTGTTGAATGGATGCACACTGTCGAGACTGTAAGTGTATCTATATTGCATAGGAAAAATTCTGTCGGACACAGGCGCAATGTTCAGCTCACTATGAAAAAAATCTTCAAAGTTGAGTACAAAAAAATTCTTGCAGGAGACGTCTGCTGCAATGCATTTTTTTAATAGAAGAACACCTGACTCCAGTTTCACGTCATAATTTTCATTGTTATGACCGTCAGCATTTAGAATATTTGCCTTTCCTGCATATCTGGAGTTAAAGTTTGCAAATTCTATTTCTGCCGAAGATGATTGCGACAATGAAAAAAGGAATAACGAACTAATAATGGAAGCGCCTACAAAAATAATGCTAACACAAGTGCCTTTCAGGCGCTCCAAAGTTAAAAATGCGACAGGAGATTTATCCAACATATTTTGAGGATATTTAGTCAGTTCCGAAAACACCAAAAGCGAACCAAATATCCCTAAAAGGAGCGCAACTTCAGCAGAAGCTGCGTAATTTGTTATATTAATTGCACAAGTTATTAGCGGTAGTAAGCTTAGTAATAATATGAGATAGCGGCTGCTGATAATGAAGTTGGACATTATTGCGTATATGTATATGAAAATTGGTAAAAGAGCGGGAGCAGCAAAAAGGAATTCTGCAGTTAAATCCACGTCTGTATATTTCCAGGATACTACGTCTCCTACTGTTACGCCGAAAGCTAGGTACTTAGCTATATCGATTCCCATCACTGTCCCGTAACACAGGATCCCCAGCCCAACGGAAATGGGGAAGACCGCTACCGATGGAAAACATAAAAATGAGACAGCGAAAACAGCAACGAAATATGAAATCTTTATATAAAATGCTGCAACGGCCACAATCACCAAGGTAATTAGGGAAAAGATTGTGGGGATAGGCAAAGTTCTGAGCATTAATGGAGCAATGATAAGACCCAGGCCAATTCGGTTGTAAAAATTTGCATAAGTTATTGAGACAAGTTCTCCCAAGTGAGAGATCCCTTGAATTACCAAAATCGCTGCCAAACCGCAGAAAAGCGTTGCAATGATTAGCCTCAGTTCGTCAGTTTGCCCATGAATACCAAAAAAAGCTGGGGCAAAAAGGATTGTTATTATGAGAAATGAAAATCCGAATTGTATAAACGCTATTTGATGGAGACCGTCAGCGAAACCGTTTACTAAAGCTAATAGTCTAAATAGCAAGTCTCCATAAACCGAAGAGACAAAGCCTACTTGATTATTAGCCTTTTCAATGTAAAACGCATAATCGAAATAAACGACAACGTCGTGACCATATCTAGCTATTTCAAGGGGATGAATAGACATGATGGCCACAGAAACAGTGGCAAGTAACAAACCAGAAAGTGCGTAATACTTTTTTACTTGTGTCATTTTTTCTGACATATCAATTGTAGTATCTTACCTCCTATTTTCGTACTGGAGTTATCTAATATTTGTTGATGAACAATTTTAAAGCCGGCAACCTCTGCTAGCCTGGCAAAGCTATTTTGCGAGAAAAAGTTTATGTGTTCGTGCCAATGTCGCTTCAATTTGATCCGGTCCAGAACTGAGGACTCAGACTGCATCAGTTTCTCAAATGGCACGTCAAAGTATAGATGACCGCCAGAGGGTACCATGTTGGCCATGCTCCTTAATTCTTCGACCGGATCGGAAACATGTTCTAAAACCTGGCTGCAAACCAATAATTCAAAATTATCGCTGGCCTCCGAGATAGATGACGCACTTTCATAAGAGGCCTTGCCGGAAATATCGTATAGGTAGATTGGTATTTTAGAGTCCTTGAACGGCGTATTTTTGCCAGTATCCCCCCCCCAATCTAAAATAGAATTTGGCTTACCGCTCTGAGAAACAATATAGTCTTCTATTTTCGCGATATATTCGTAGCCATCCAACAAACTTTCATTCCGCTCAGCATAGCCTGGCTCGTAACTTTCTCTTAATTCAGTGTACACATCATCTCTATAGTTCCTATACAGGCGTTGCATGTCATTTTTTTTCGGCCTGATATCCATAAATATGAAGTCGCACTCAGCACAGCCGGCTGAATTGCAAATAGAATAGGCTGTTCCGGCATGGATACTATGCAGGCCCCATGTTTCATCTACAGTTACTGGTTTCCAACCGAAAAGTCGGTCGGCAACAAAGGGCATTAGAATGGCAGGCGAAGTCAAAAGCTCTAAGTTCCCGCAAACAGGGCAGCACTCGGCAGTTGTTGAATTGTTGTTCATGAATAACCTAACTAATCGTCGAAATTGATTTTTTCACGAGGTACAACTACAGGGCGATTTTGCAATTTCAAATGGATAATACCAAGATATTCGCCAATTATTCCTAAAATGAAAAAAACGGCTGCAAACAGGAAGCAAAAAAGTATGATTATTGGAGCAATGCCAATCGGAAAACTGTCCCAGAAAGTTAGCTTCAGTGCAATAAAAACTAGCCCCACAATTAAAGACACGAAGCCTACTAGGAACCCTAAGAGCGACGATAGTCTGAGGGGGATACGCGAATGGCTTGTGATACCAAGCATAGCCACGTCGAATAGTGTCGAAAGGTTATTTTTCGAGACGCCTGACTTTCGAATTGGCTGTTCAAATTCTATGGTTTTGACCTTAAATCCCAGATCAGCCACCAGACCGCGAAAATAAGGATACGGATCATTGATTTCACGAACCATTTGAATCACTCGCCGGTCATAAATCCCGAAGCCTGTTGCATCTTTAATAGTAGGTGCGTCAGATAAAGCATCTAGAAGGTGATAATAAAACCTTCTAGCGGCATCAAGAATAGCTGAACCATAAGTTTTAGTCTTTACAGCAAGCACAATCTCCTCTCCCTCATTCCAACATTCAAGCAATTGAGGGATTAGTTCAGGAGGATCTTGCAAATCTGATGCTAGATAAACCACAGCATCACCCTGGCCTTGCATAATTCCATAATATGGAGATCTTACGTGACCAAAATTGCGATTGTTTATAATCGCCTTTACGTTTTTATGGCTCCGGCAAATAGATTTAATTTTATTTATTGTGCCGTCTGTAGAAGCATTATCTATAATAATCAACTCCCAGTCGTGTTTGATATCCATCAAGACTTTAGTAATTCTTTCAAATAATTCTTCAATATTTTTTTCTTCATTAAATGTTGGTGTCACTATTGATATTTTCGACATCTAGCACCTAAAAATTTTGATCTCTAAAAATAAAATATCTATTGGTTGCATAGCTGATAATTGTCACCATTGGTATAATGATTAGCTGGGTGCTCCAAAATGATAGTTCATAATAGTCTATTAGCAGCCAAAAAAGGATGACGGAGAACACAGCGGTTGCAGAGTTTCCTAGCATACCCCTAAAATATTCAAGAAACGAAAAGCCTGATGTCCGAAATACAAAAATTTTCTGATTAACAAACGCTACGGATATAGCGAGAAAATTTGCAATGGACGCCAAAATTAGCGTATGGATATAATCTCTCAAGGAAAAAAAAATACCTGCAGAGATTAAAAGCCCAGCAAGAGTGTTTACCCCTCCGACAATTAGGAATCTAAGCCTGTGATCTTCAAGAATATTCTTCGTTGCAAAATTCAAACGGCCCCCAAATTATTGAATACAAGTTAAAAACCGTCATTGTGGAAGAGCGCCACAATCGACATTTATACTTTGGCCAGTCACTGAACCGGCAGCCCTAGAAGTGAGGTATAAGCACGTCTCGGCTACGTCGTTAGCACTAGGCAGCCGACCAAGAGCGGTTTGCTGCTCAGCGAATTGACTTAAAAAACTTTCGCTACCAATTTGGTATGCGGGGCCGTCTGGCAAGCTGATTGTTTCTTGCAAACCTGGCGTTTGAATAAGGACCGGGCAGACTGAGTTAATTCGAATTCCGTGCGCCCCTAGCTCCTTAGCCATGCTTTGTGTAAAGCCAGAGAGAGCAAACTTTGTTGCACAGTATACACTATTGTTTGGTGTGCCACGCCTGGCTGCAAGACTAGAAATATTTACAATTGAACAACCAGGTCTCATGAAAGGAACCGCATATTTTGTGCAAAAAATAGTTGAAAAGAGATTTACCCTCAGCATGCTTTCTAGGAACGTCTCGTCTATATTATCTAGGGAACGCCACTCTGATCGCCCCACATTATTAATCAATACGTCCAAATGCCCACTAATTCTGCCGATGTCTGCAAAAACTTTTTCGACCTCGCCCGAAGATGAAAGATCTCTTACAAAATGGAAATGTTTTTTGCTTGATAATGAATACGAAGACCTTGATATCGAAATTACTGAATAACCCCGCTCAAGATATGCCTCAACTATAACGGACCCTATTCCTGCGCTACCACCAGTAACAACACAAAATTTTTCTTCAGATTGTTTGGGCACTGAAGCCTCCGTCGACTATAATTTCTGCGCCTGTAACGAAGGAACTTGCGTCAGACATTAAAAACAGAAATGCGGATAGAAGTTCACGAGGCTCTCCGAAACGCGCCATTGGCGTATGATTTAAAATATCAGATATTCTTTCCTCGGTTAGGAAGTTTTTTTTATTCCAATCTGTCGGGAAAAAACCAGGCCTGATAGCATTCACTCTCACACCATATTTTGCCATCTCTCGTGCGCTATTTTTCGTTATATTTGTAATACCAGCCTTTGAGGCCGAATAAGCGTAGGCTTTCGACAATGGAGGGCCGGAAGAGGTAGAGGAGATATTTATTATGCTCCCCGCATTTTGTTTTACAAATTCTGCCCCAAAGGTCTGTGTGCCAATAAAAGTTCCCACTAAATTGACATCTAAAATAGACCTAAAATCAGAAATGCCTGCTTGGAAAAGTTCTCCGGGTGCATTAATTCCGGCACCATTCACCAAGCAATCTAATTTTCCAAAACGATCCTTCGAAAATGCCAAAAGTTCTGCCCAGCTGTCATCAGAGGTAACGTCAGTGTGTTTGGTCGCAAATTGGTTGGAGGCTGAACCAAACTTTTTATATTGCTCAGCCAGTTTCCTCTCCGAGGAATCTGCTGAAACGCAATTTGCTCCATTATTTAAGGCGTATTCAACGAGAGAGCCGCAAATGTGCCCAGCCGCTCCGGTCACAACAAGAGTTTTACCCGCTAGACTAAAGTCGATGTCCAATTGCACTACTCCTCAAAAAATTTATTGATCTTCTGCGATTCTAACTCTGGAGACATATACTCCAAACTATTAGAAACTATTGAACCATTTTCGAGTTGACGACTTCCGAGTTTAGGAGCGAAGCCTTGACCTGGATCCACGATAACTTCCACAAATATCGGCCCGCTATCAGACAAAAGTTTCTGCAAAGCGGGAATACCGTCTGCCGAATGCACTTGAGAATATTTTAACCCGGCGCTCTCACAGACCAGCTGAAAATCTAAAAAATTAAGACCACTTTCTTTGTTAACACCTTTTCGCCGTCCAAAAAAATTATCCTGGCTTTGCTTAATCGACAGATAGCCATCATTTGCGAGGCAAAATATTTTAACATTTAGATTGTAACGAACGATCGTTTCTAATTCCTGAATATTAAGCATCGAGGATCCGTCACCAGCTAAGCAGATTACCCTCAACTCAGGATTTGCAACTGCGGCCCCGATAGCGGCCGGAAATTCATAGCCCATGGAAGCTGAACCAGCATTGGTAAAAATTCTCTGACCCTTTTTGGGCTTAGCTACCTGAAATGCCATCACGGAGGCCGATGCGTCCGCCGCTACGACAATATCGGTCTCGTTCAAAGATTCAAATAGTTCGGCAAGAAAATGATACGGATTTAGCTTATCACCAGAATTGCCCTGTCCTAACTCTACATCTGACAATGGGAAAGCATCGCGGACTTCTTTTATCTTTGCCAGCCACGAGCCTGTATCTAGCTTCAATTTTTCGCAAGCAAGAGCAAGTTCTTTTAGAAAGTCAATAATTTTTGCCTGAATCATGAGATCGGCTTCAACCATCGGCTTGCACAACTCAAATTCATCGATGTCAACATAGACTATTGAAGCGTTCTTCCCAAAATTCTCGAAATTGTAAGATACCTGTCTAATTGGAAGACGCGATCCCAAAACAATTATCAAATCAGACATTTGCAGGATAATGTTCCCAGCTCGGGTTCCTACAACGCCGGAGCGCTCAGCATACAGAGCGTCTTCAAAATCTACTGCATCTATGGCTGTCCATGCAGTGGAAATCGGCACCCCTAACTTAGCAGTTAAATTTTCAAGCTCTTGCAGGCTATTGTCTCGGTATATGCCTGACCCGATCAAAAAGAGAGGCCTGCGACTTTTCTCAATTTTGTCCCTTACTTTTGAGGCAGCATCCCTGAGTACGGTATTTGTGTCGTCCCAAACTCCTGAGTGGAAACGCTCGGGATCTATTTCTGAGGACTGTATATCAATTGGGACGTCTATCCAAACTGGGCCTGGCCTTCCGGATTGGCACTCGGAGATTGCTCGCTTTAAAACAAATGGTATTTCAGAAGGAGACGATACGTAAATAGCCTCTTTGGTTATTCCGTCTACAATTCCAGTGGCGTCAACCTCTTGGTCGCCTAATTGCCGAAGTTTCCCTAATAACCCATTAGACCTCAAGGTGGTCGTTGTCTTTACTTGACCTGAAATTACGATCATTGGAATAGAATCTGTGAATGCTCCAAAAACCCCATTTAGAGCATTTATTACGCCTGGCCCTGTGGTGACATTTACAAAGCCGATTTTGCCTGAAGACCTTGCGTAAGCCTCGGCAGCCATTGCGCAAGACTGTTCATGATGGCAGAAAATGGGTTTTAAATTTTCATGCCAAGAAAACGCGTCGTTAAGAAACATTGCGCCTCCGCCAGTCAGAAGAAATACTGCATCCGTAACTTTAGACATTTCCTCTGCTATATATTCGGAAACTTTCAAATCCATACTCTCCGCTGTTTCATTATGTCAGACGTCGAAGTTGTGCGATTGACATCTTTACTGCTTCTATAGAACCCAAACTTGGTTCTAAACCCAATTCTTCCCGCGCTTTTTGAACACTTGGGATGTATGCATCTATATCATCCATCTGGTCATTTTCGACGATAAATTCTTTATCATATTCTAGAGATAAGGTTTGAACGAGTTTCAAAAGTGAAATTGCGTCATCAGAGCCCACATTATAAACAGGGCAGTCCGAAGACGCTTTCGATGCGATAGTACATAGCCATTTAACGAGTTCATCTGCATGAAGGTAACTCCTATAGACTACCTTTGACGCACGCAGCCGAATTGGGTTCCCACTTAATATGTTTTGCATAAAATTTCCCACAGCATAATGCCCATCTAAGGGAAGGTGTTTACCGACAAAAGCAAAACAGCGCGCGATCGCGCAATCGTAGCCCTCCTCACCCAGCCGGCGGATAACCTTTTCAGCTTCTAACTTAGCCTCGGCATACACCAATTTGTTCTTGGGAAATTTCTCAAATTGGGACGGCAAGTCACTTTCAGAAAGCCATTTCTTTTCAAACTGCGGTCCATAAACTGCGCCCGAGCTTGCAAAAACAATTTTTCCTGAAAAATTGGTTCTTCTTATAATTTCAGCAAAGTTTTCAACATTTCGATATATGTTATCAAATTGTGCTCCGGCATCAGTCAGATAATCCGATTCCTGCCCAGATGCGGCAAAATGAAATATGTAATCTGCATCTGGCAGATGTTCAGTTGTTCGTAAATCTAATTTTTCATATTTTATATTTTGAGGGCTAAAAACTGTGTTATGGGCTTTTGGATAACTTCGGGATGCCAACACCAACTCTTTCATACCAAAAGGCGACAGTGTACCTTCCAAAAAGGAATCGACGAAATTTTTTCCAAAAAACCCCGAACCGCCAAGTACCAAAACTGACGCCATTGGCACCTCTAAATTGAACCAAACACTGAGAAACTTTCTTTATAGTAAAAACCAGTTGTGGTAAACACAAATGGAGCTTAAGGCCTGAAATCAAAAGGATTTAAGTATAGTTTTGTTAGGATTTTTAAAATTGTCGCTACTCCTTTCAACAAAAAAAAGATTAGCCTTTCTCGCTATCTATCTACCTACACTTACTTTTGTCTATTTTTCCAGTTTTGCAATAGTAGGCAAATTTCCTGCTGAACCGGCATCCACTGGAGATTTAAATTCGCCTTATTTCAAGCAGTTTTGCATAGGCCCAAAAATGGACACGGGGCAAATTTTTGAAATCTTTAAAGAGAGCTCACCCAACATCGATTCAGAGAAAGAAATAGAGAGAAAATCTAGAGCTATAACGAAAGTCTACCCGGGCTTAGCGGTTTATCCAGAACCTTACGTTTACCTTGCCACAAACGATATTTTTAAAAAAATTCTATTGGCACCAACGTTCCAAAGCATACTGGAAATAGACTTTCCCCAATTTGATGAGCTTTCCGAGACACAGAAAAGAGAAACACTTAAGTTTTTCGAAAAATCGGAATCTCTATTTTTCGAAGTGCTTTCAAGAAAAATATTCATTTTTCAAGGCATTAGCGAGCAGGAAATGGGAGAGTTATCAGTCCTACTTACATATTTTGCAAACGACAAAGGAATGATTGATAAACTGGAGGCAATGGTTCTTGCCTCCCAATTAGCTTTTCCAACTTGTGCAGTTAAACCGAGCGGAGACCAAATTCAAAATTTCACTGAGGGCTATTGGGCTTTGAAAGGGAATAGCGTGTTGCACCACTGGGTTCACTTTTATCAAGGCTCCATTACAGATGGGTCCGCTGCTCATTATGGAAGACTTATACCAAAAGTAACAAAATTCGCTCAAGAGGCACTCATGCTCAAAGGCCCGACTAATTTTGTTAAGATTTCTTGGGTTATCCTTTTTATTATATCCATTGCTTACACTTTTTCATTTCTTTGGCTTTTTCGAAATGCCCCGATTATTGCGGGCACCTTCCTTTCAGTAAAGCTATTTATTTTCAGTGACTTGGGTTTGTTTTCAGTGGCACTCGGTCCAGGACCGCATTATTTTAGAGACTTTTTGTTGTTAATCGCTGGTCCTAGTTACTTTGTTTTATTTAGTAATTTATTAAAATCTGGCAGTTTTCTGTTACCGCGAAAGGATAAACTTACAAAATCAAGATACGTTGCTCTATTCAAGTTTGTCGTCCTTTCGTTTGTAATGCCATTCTTCTTTATTTGTTTACACAATCTTGACAGTTTTTTTCACTTGGGAGCAGTAGCATGTTTTATTTGCGCACTTTTGCTTTACAACGCAACTATTTTGAAAGCTTTTTTTCGGTCATATGCGCTTAGAGCGATTATCTTTGGAACTTTATTAGCTCTTACTAGTTCTCTCTTAGCTTTTCAGCTCTTGCCGGATTTAACATATAGTATCCACTACGCAATTGCCTCCTTTTTCGAAAACCCTGGTGGGTTGCTTTCACTTTCTTCGAGATATGCAAAGTTGCTTTCTGTGATATTTATTGTTGCAGTCACGATGCTAGTTCTTAAAACATTTGGCAAAAAAGATTTTTTAGCGCTTTATTTTTCATTAATATCTCTGTTTTCGTTACTTTACACGATCATTACGCCCGATCGATGGCATTTTCACAAAACTCTAGAGCTATCTATTCCTCTTTTTTGCCTAGCGACGATTAACATATGGAATTACCTCCTGAGCCCAAAATTTCGCGGACTTTTCGACGGCTGGAACCAAGAGACAGATAAAAGTAGTGAAAATTCAAATTATGCTGCACTTGCTTTTGAAGACCTTGCAAAATTAATTAAGAAGAGGATGAAAGCAGCGATCGTATTTTTTCAGCAGAAAGTTCGACAAATCTCGAGAAGTTCGGCAATTCCTATTACGGCTGTAGTAATTGTTAATTTAGCTTTGAGTATATCTTCGATATCTTCTTTTTATAGTGAGAGAAAGGAAACAGTAATCGGATACAAATCGTTGATTGATAATCAGTATTTCGAAAGCAAGCCATTTTCATTTGAAGGAAGAACTTTTGTTGGAAATATCAATGAAAAGACTGAAGCCAAACTTCTCAATTTTCCAAGTTCTGTGAAATTTGACTTTTTACTCTCTGAATTAGACAAACACATTCTATTTATTTTTGACTTACAAAATGGTTTTGGCACTCCCGATTTGATTTCGTACCTCTCAAATTTAAAAAATAGAAGATTATTTTTTGAGTTATTTACTGAACGACCCGGCGCTAGCGATATTTTAGAGAGTTACATTCCCCCAAGCGGGATGTTTCTAATAGAAAACGATTTGCTGGTAAAAGAATGGAATAAATATGTTGTGTCCAAACAATCGTTTCCATTTACTAGGTCGAGTGTGTTGCAATCCAGAGGCTTGGTAAGCGCCATAGAAATTGGCAAGTTAGTACGTAAACGGTGTGAACCGCATCTACCACCTAATAAATATTGGTCTGTATATAAGTGTCCATAGGGCAATCGCCCTACTTTCGAACAATTTGTCTAAGAATGTTAATAGCTTTTGGCAAATCTCCATTAACAAGCCTCAAAAACGAGACAATTAAAAAGAAAAATGGAATTTTAAAAATTTTGTTAAACCCCACAATCGGAAATATGATCGGGTAATAGAGACAACTCTGTTTTAAAGCCTTCAGCGCATAAATCTCCTCGATGCTAGGGCTACGATATAAAAAGTGCCTGAGTCCAAAGGGGTAAAAGTTTAAAATAAGAATGGAAATAAATTTTCGCAGGTTTAAGTTTAAGTTTGTCTGAGAAAAAAATTCTTTTGTAATTTCCAGGTAATTTGTTACGAAAACCTCACAAAAATTATACCCAGGGTTTGGAGTTCGTTTGTAGGCAAGTGAATAATGTCGAAAGATAACGAAACTGCTGCCAGATATTACTGCACTGTAGAAGGCTGGAACTTGGATCAGAAAGCTATTCGTGTATTTTTCTAGGGCTGCGAAATCAATACATTTTCTCTTGATGACAACTGCAGAGATAAGTGTAGACATCACTCCGACTTCAAAAACGAACTTTTTTTTGTTGGTTGTGATCAATGGTCGCCGGTTTAACGACAAAGGGGCAGTGTTCCAATCCCCTTTCTTTAAAAAGCTGAATGGCCGAAGTACAACAATATCTGGCTGCATTCTGCTTATAGTTTCACAGATATGTTTTAGCTGGCCAGTTAGCAAACGATCATCATCAGAAAGAAGTAAAATATAACGTCCTGATGTATTTTGGTACAACCAAAGGAAGTTTTTGTCACCCCCGATATTAGACGGCTGCTTATAATAGGAAAAATACGGCTTATTTATATAATTTTTACAGACTTCGTTAGTATTATCTTCACTACAATTATCACTGACAATAATCTCAACATTGTTCACTTCGAAGTCAGAAATTTCTGAGCAAAGTATTTTTAGGTTGGCTTCTAATTCTTTAGCCCTATTAAATGTAGGGATGGCAATCGATAAAAGAAAATTTCGTTCCATTGCCGCAATTTTCTACCGGCCTCGTGACATCGCAGTTAAAGCAAGTGATGAAACATTTTCTAGTGAACCGATTGAAACCGGTTCATCTTTTTTAATTTCGGTTTTTACTTGAATTTTAGAAATTTCGTCTTGGCAGGCAAGCTGCCCTTTGACCAAGGGGATTGCCAAGTATAAGAAATCATCAAGGTTTTCACTCGTGATTTCTGTTCCAACACTTATATTTTCGCGAGCATAATACCCTCTAAGTAAATTATCCAAATATTCTCGCTCGTCATTCGAGATTTCTCGTCTTTTATCTGCCGAGCGACCGCACATTTCCTTTGCTTTATTAAAAGCTTTAAACCACTCGTCAGCCTGTCGAGGCAAGGTGCAGTAGGGAGAGACAGGGATGTCATCCATCTCAATATCGATATGTCTTTCCCATGTCCTGGCCCCAAGCCCATATGAAATCAGCATTGAGTTTGTCCAGTCAGTCATTTCGTGACTGGAAAACCCGATTAGGTTATCAGGATATCGATTAGCCAAAAGTGAAATTTGGTTGAGTTCTAATTGAGAATCTTCAGATGGGTACAGTGAAACGCAGTGGTTGATGGCAAGAGGCACCGACGCTTCGTCAAACTTTGCAACTATTGCGTCGATCGTGGGCAAGCTAGCCCCACCGGTTGAAACAATAGTCGGTTTTCCGAGGGAAATAATTTTTTCAACAAGAGGGCCATCGTCAATGTCAGAACTGGCAATTTTGACAATTGAAAACCCCAATTCCTCGCAAAAATCTACACTTGCTTCGTCAAAAGGGGTCGCCATTGGTATGCAACCCACGTCCTTTATTTCTGCTGCTAAAAGCTTAAAATCATCTTTGGACATCTTTGTCGCTTCAGTTTTTTTTATGTATCGCTCATCATCACCTTTAAATGATTGATGAACAAAGTTGTCCACATCTCGAAATTGAAGCTTAATCGCTGCTTTTATGTTGTTCTTCTTAGCCACTTCGCCAAAGGCTCTAACAATTTCTTTGCCTCGGTCAAGCCTACCCCAATGGTTGTTGGCTAATTCCAAAACAAATAGGTTTTCGAACATTTCTGTGTTCACAGCCGTCTCCTGTTAGTTAAGCGAATTGTAAAGTATGAAGAACTCTTGAAGATATCGCTACGTGTAATTTTATTCTTGTTCTATATTATATCAATGTCACTAAATTGTGAAATTTGATTTGAGGTAAAGGATATCATCTCATTACCGTTTATTTTTGCCGTTTCCCAGAGGTAGGTCCATTCTATAGCTTCCCCAGCGTTCAAACGAGGTTTCCAATCCAAGCCTGATAAAGCCTTTGATATCTCTAAACTTAGATTTTTAGCCTCATGGGGTTGGGCACCTTCTTCCAGAGACCAGCCTTCGCAGTCGGCCCACATATCCACCATTGTGTTAACCACCCATTCGACCGATTTTATATCCTTAGGTAGGGGACCGAAATTCCAGCTTCCCTCAGTCTCACCATCTCCGTTGAAAAGGCTTTTAGCTAGCACTAAATAACCATTAAGAGGTTCCAGAACATGCTGCCAAGGCCGAGTAGCAAGCGGGTTCCTAATAACCACTTTTTTGCCTTGGTTAAATGCTCGGAAAATATCAGGGACCAGCCGGTCCTCGCATACGTCACCTCCACCTATCACGTTCCCTGCTCTTGCTGTAGCAAGCCCAATATTTTGGTTTTGAAAGAAAGACTGCCGGTAATTTTGCGCAATTACTTCTTGGCAAGCCTTACTGCCTGAGTAAGGATCAAACCCACCAAGCTTGTCGTGCTCTCGATAGCCCCAAACCCATTCATTGTTTTCATAACATTTGTCCGAGGTTACGACGACAATGCTTCTAAGCGTCTTGCTAATCTTACAAGCCTCCATGACATTCACTAGGCCCATAAGATTTGTGCTATAGGTTTCTACAGGGTCTTGATAAGAACGCCGCACCAGAGGTTGTGAAGCGAGATGAAATAAAATTTCTGGTTTGGCGACGTTAAAGCTTTCAATGATAAACTCGAGATTTCTTATATCGCCCTCTATGTGGCGGCAACGGTCTGAAAGTTTACATACCTCAAAAATCCCCTCAGGTGCCGCGGGCAGGGATATGCCGGTAACCTTGGCTCCCATCATATTTAACCAAAGTGTCAACCAACTGCCCTTGAAACCAGTATGGCCAGTTACAATCACATTTTTACCGGACCAAAAGTTGTTTACCATATTTTCCATGGTGCCTGGCCACTATTCCACATTTCATCCAAAACAATTTTGTCTCTCAAAGTATCCATCGGACGCCAAAAACCATCGTGAAAATGAGCTCTAAGTTGCCTTTGTTTAGCAAGACTCTCTAGCGGTTCTTGCTCCCAAACAGTGCCATCATCCTCAATAAGATCTAGGGCGGCTTTTTCTAAGACAAAAAAACCAGCATTAATCCACGCGCCATCTCCCTTTGGCTTTTCCATAAACCCTGAAATTATATCATTAGTAATATCCAGCGCGCCAAACCGACCTGGTGGTTGAACTGCCGTCATGGAAACCAATTGGTTCGAATTCAAATGATCTTTAATAGATCTAGTGATATCAACATTGCCCACACCATCACCGTAAGTCATCAAAAACCTATCATCGACGTGACCCGACACCCTTTTTAGGCGACCGCCTGTCTGGGTGTTTTCTCCAGTGTCGATAAGAGTTACTTTCCACTCGTCTTTAATCTCCGAATGAAATGTTATTTCGTCCTTCCCAGTATCAATTGTAAAGTCTTGGGTGTGCTTTTTCAAATTGGCAAAGTATTCTTTGATCAAATATCCTTTATATCCGCAACATATTACAAAATCTCTTATGCCATGCTGAGAATAGATTTTCATTATGTGCCAAAGTATCGGGAAGCCGCCGATCTCTACCATCGGCTTTGGCTTTTGAACTGTCTCTTCGCTCAAACGCGTTCCGAGACCGCCAGCAAGTATAACTAGTTTCATCAGTGGTTCCTGCAGTTGTCAAAGTTTGAAGTGAGAGTTGTGCAGTCGATAACTGCGGATGTAAATGATAATTGCCAAAGGCAAGAAGACACAAAAGGAGAAGAATTTGTAGGACAAAAAGCTATTTAAATTTAAGGTAGGGCTTTGCCAGAAAACTGTCAAATAAAGAAAAAAACATGCGGCTGGCAGCACAAAAAAGAACGCTTCAGTCCCAAGAGCACGGGCATGGATACTCAAAATGCCAATGAGTCCGAGAGAAAAGGTAGAAAAAAAAAGAAATACCCAATTTTTAGCTTCCAACAGTTTATCTTGCGGAAAAATGACGCCTGTACTCAGGATTGCATATAGCGCGCTTGCTAATATGGCGAAGACTAAAAAATAAATGGCCACTGAAGCACGGAATTCTGAGCGCAGTTCTGAGTATTCTTTTTCTGCTGCTAATTTGCCTAAAATATCCTGTCGACTGATTGTGTAAGCGGACGACAAAGCAACTAAAACATTAGCTATTGCTAAATTAAGCCCATATGGCCCAAGCTCATCTACCTCGATGTATAGAGGCAACCATAAGATGGGAGCCTGCATTAAGAAATAGGCCGACCAAAGCCCTGCACCCGCCTTTAACGAAATTGGTCCGAGTTTGCGAAGAACATCTTTTATGCTTTGAAGGGAAAAATTTTTACAATTATGCACTTCAGATCGGTAAAGGATGATTATCTGAAGGGGAGCAATAATTCCTGGAAGTAATATCAAAGAGTAGACACCCAAACCCGCTATAAGCCCGGACCAAAAGACAAAGGTAGCGATAACCAAGGTTAATATTCGCAATTGGGCAAATGCTAGAAACTTTCCAATTGCTTCCATTACAAGAAAACCTGCGTTCGCAAATATCTGAAGAGCTACGAAAAAAGCGTAAAATACCAACCAAATCAGCGGTATCTCTTCCCCTAAGTTATGAAAATAGAAAAAGCTAAAGCTCAACATCAAAAGAAAAAACGAAACTGTGATAAGGCCGTATGCCAGCATCAGAGAGCAAAAAGAAAGTCTAAATTCGGCGTGCCTTTTAGGGGGATGAATTGTCTGCCCTATTAAAGGAAACGTTCTGGAATAGTGCGGTATAATTGCCTGGTTCAGGCCGAAATCAATAAGGGTCCAGAATCCGGAGATTACGAGGAGTATATAGTACAGCCCCAAATCTTCGTTCGAAAACAAATTTGAGACCAGAATTGCAGTAAAGACCCCCGCCCCTCCTTGAAAAAATCTGAGAGTTGTTACTGTCAGCACCCGCTGCAAACTCTCTGTGTGTTTTTTAATTATTTTCATTTTTCCTGGTTGAAACTAGGCTGCTGAATTTAATGCCGAGAGAAGCCACAAAAACAACAAAAAAATAGGGCCGTAACTGAATTACTTTTCTAATTATTTTAAACAGGACCGTAAATCCTCCCCATAATCCGTTTTGATTTGCAATCCTCCAATCTTCCAGAGTTTTGTCCGTAAATGATTTGAAACCTTTGGTACTTGCTCCTCCTAGGCGCATCCGGACGAATATCTTCCTGTTTATTTCATAATTAACCTGTCTATTTTTAAACAGCCGTATCATTAAGTCGTAATCGGAAGATATCTTATAATCCTTATTAAACCCGCTTAATTTATTGATTGTCTTCTTTTTAATAAACATTCCGGGATGAGGTGCCATCCAACCAAAATGAAGCGAGTTGCTTTTAGGCTTGCTTGGCACCCAACGACGCACGACTAGGTTAGCGTTGGCTTTATCTACAATTTCCACTCCCGACGAAAATACCTCGAGTTCTCTATTTTCGAGAAACAATTTTTGGACTTGACTAAAAACAGATGAGCTAATGAAGAAGTCGTCAGAATTTAAAATGCTTACCACGTCCCCCGAAGCCAGGATCAAACCTTTGTTGATTGCATCATATATACCTTCATCGTCTCCAACAATGTATTTTAAGTGACTGAATCCCTTCAATTGCTTGAGCGTATCGTCCGTCGAATTTCCATCTACAATTATGTGCTCAAAATTAGCGACATTTTGGATCAAAACAGAATTTACACATTGAACAATAGTGTCTGCAGAATTATAAGTCGGAGTGATTATTGAGATTTTCATTGGCATTTAGGCTGTTATTTTCGGACCCCTGTTATCCTTTACCTGAGACTGAAATAAATTTTACCGAGCGTCACACCAATTTAAGTTTGTGGCGACAATTTTGGAGATATTAATGACAGATTACATTCGAGTTCCTTATGGGTCTACAGTTCATGGGCAAAAAGAGATCGATGCTGTGGTTAAAGTGTTAAACACCACCACGCAAATGTCCAAAAATGTCCGCGATCTAGAGAACAAGGTGGCAGCGTTATACTCCAAAGACTTTGGAGTAATGGTAAATTCAGGAACTTCCGCTCTGTATCTTGCTATTGAATCCATGGCTTTACCTCAGGGTTCCGAGGTAATTACCCCAGCTTTAACATTCGGCACTACCGTTGCCAGTATAATTAAGAATAATTTGGTTCCTCATTTTGTTGATGTTAAGGATAATACTTATTGCATCGATGAAACTCAGATTGAAAAATGTATTTCTGAAAAAACATCAGCGATAATCGCTCCAGATCTAATGGGCAACATATGCGATTGGCCTATGATTTCTCAAATTGCAAAAAAACACTCCTTAAAAATTCTCATTGATTCAGCTGATACTCTGGGAGCCAGCCTTGATGGGACTTCGACGGGATCATTTGCAGATGTTGCTATAACGAGTTTTTATGGGTCACATGTGATAAACGGAGCAGGCAATGGAGGCATGATAGCCACGTCAGATAGTGACATTGCGGCTAAATGTAGGCTCCTGAGGTCTTGGGGTAGAAGCTCATCTTTATTTGAGGATAGTGAGGCAGTTCAGAACCGGTTTAACGTTCAATTAGACGGCATTCCCTATGACGCAAAGTTTCTTTTCTCAGAATTGGGTTACCAACTTGAACCAAGCGAAATCAGTGCTGCTTTTGCCTTAGTTCAATTAGAGCAGTTGGAGGACAACATAAAAAAAAGAAACCAAAACTTTGACTCTCACAGCAAATTTTTTGGCAAATACGAAGATTTTTTCGAACTGCCGGTTCAAAATAGCTCCGCGCACACATGCTGGTTGGCTTATCCAATTAAGGTAAAAGAAAACGCAGGTTTTTCGAGGACAGAAATGCAAATTTATCTGGAGGAGCGAAATATACAGACAAGAGTAGTTTTTACAGGAAATGTTTTGCGACAGCCAATGATGTCCGGACAAAACTTTGTCGGTAAAGCTGACGACTTTGTAAATGCCGACCGAGTGATGAAAAATGGTATTTTACTGGCGTGCCACCACGGCCTAACCGATGATATGAAAGAACACCTTTATTCTACTATTGAGGAATTTATTGAAACTCAAAGGGACTGATCTTTTGAATAAATTTTTTGGCAGCTTATTTTTGAGCATTTAACCAGCGAGAGCATTTAACCTGCACGGCAAGGTATGCACACACTTCATATTCAGAGAGTAAAGACAATGACACGCTATCTTAGAATACAATCTTAGCAGCAACTTAAACCAATCTAAAAAGCCAAAAAATCTGGTTAAACAAGATCGGGTGCCACATTTCTACAACTTGAAACATGCGGATTTCCAAACAACCAACCAGAAGATAGCCTTGCAATCAATTTAGAACCCAAAGTGCAAAAACAGCTTGTCCAGTAGTTTCATCAAAGTTGTTAAACCATCAAAAATATTTTTGTTTGGCTAAGATTCTAACCTTCAGCATTCGTTTTAAAAAGCCTGTCGACACAAATAAAATAAAACACTAACAAACCGACAAACCCAATCCCTGCATGCACTCCTCCGAAGGAGTTGAGAAACGAACCAAACACAAAAAATACAAGTGATAAAATTAGCATTAACACCAGTGTCGCGCGCGCAGAATAGCCGATATCCATCAGACGGTGATGCAAATGCGTTCTATCAGCTCGCATTGGCGACCGGCCTTTAAGCATCCGTCTGATGCTCACTGCTGCCATATCAAGCATCGGAACCGACGCAACCCAAGGCATGATCGACGCGGGCAACGCGCTGATCAGGGGTGTCCGCTGGCTGGTCGCTATCAGAAGATAAGCCAAAAAAAGACCAATCAACATTGAACCGGCATCACCCAAAAACACTTTTCTGCCTGGAATAACTCCAAGATTAAAAATAAGAAACCCTAAAAGGGCACCAACCAAAACCGTCATAGTGATCAAGATCGGTTTCTCAATTGGCGGGCCAACAACAACGGAAAAAAAATAGAGATATATCAGCGCAAGAATACCAAGGCAGGCGGCCAAACCGTCTATGCCGTCAATCATATTCCACGCATTAATCATGGCGACGGCACACAACAATGTGAAGGGAATAGAAAAATTTCCCAGCAATAACTCGGAACCATTGGGCAACGTCCCCAAGGAAACAATTTCAATGCCCGCTCCAAAGACTAATACACAGACCGCTAAAATCTGAAGTAGTAGCTTGAAAAGGGCCCGCATATTGAACCGATCATCAATAGCTCCAGCAACTACAAGAATAAATAAGGATGCCGCCAACGCCAAAGAGTGGCTCGGGTGAATAAGTTCAAAAATCTGCAGACAAATAAAAATCGAGATACCACCTATCAAAGGGATTTGGCCCTCGTGTTTCTTCCTAACTGAGTCAGCAGAATCAGTAAGTCCCCAGTTTTCGGCATAGCCAAATAACAGCAAAATCAGGCCACCGGTCAAAACCGCGGCGCCGAACAGTGAGATTTGCAGGTTCATGAACATTGAGAACTCTAGATTTTTCTGATAGTGCAAAAAAGCCATATTACTACTGCACCTCTGCCCGTGTTCAAGACCTATATTGCCTTCGTCAGATATTTACAGACCCAGCAGCCAACCTATCTAAATATTCGTCAATTACAATTTTCTCGTCAAACCGTTGCTCGACCAAGGCCCGACTGCTGCTCCCCATTTGCTCTTTTTGCTTTTTGCCCTGATCGACAAATAGATGGCGCGCACCAAAATGGCGATAATTTTCCAGAATATTTTGAAAACCTTGAAAATTACTGTCGATATAGGGTTGGGGATGGTCAATCGAATAGCGCACACCCGTCTGCGCCGTCGGACGCAAAACATAATCGGGCTTTGAATTGGCAAAAACTTCCTTCACCGCTTGCGCCTCGGCGATTTCCGAGCGTTCAAAGCGAAAGCCATTGCGTTTGCTCAAAATGTCGACGCGCGCGTTTTTCAGCGCGACATCATAATAGCTGTTCAGATTATCAATGCCGACAACCGCGTATACAAGATCGAGAAATTTCTGACACACATGCATACCAATAAAACCGGCAGTACCAGTGACCAATATCGTTTCGCGTGGGGCCGTTTGATACAAGCCGGCAATCTACTGCAGGTTGAAACTTTAATCTTTGCCGAAAAGATCCCGCGTGAATATTTTATCCGCCACATCATTAAGCGCGTCGGCCATGCGGTTGGTCACAATAACATCGGCACGCGCTTTGAACATGTCTAAATCCCGAATAATTTCTGAGTTGAAAAACATGTCACCCGCCAGATGCGGCTCGTAAATGATAACGCTCACCCCGCGCGCTTTGATGCGCTTCATCACACCCTGAATGGATGAAAAGCGGAAATTGTCCGACCCCGCTTTCATCGCGAGGCGGTATATGCCGACGACTTTCGGGTTTCGCGCCAACACTTGCTGGGCCATAAAATCCTTGCGCGTGGTGTTGGATTGCACCACCGCCTGAATAAGATTTTGCGGCACGGAAAGATAGTTCGCCAGCAATTGCTGGGTGTCTTTGGGCAGGCAGTAACCGCCATAGCCAAAAGACGGGTTATTATAGTGCTGGCCGATGCGCGCATCCAGACAAACGCCGTCAATGATGCTTTGCACATCCAAATTATTTGCCATGGCATAGCTATCAAGTTCGTTAAAATAAGACACGCGCATGGCAAGGTAAGTATTGGCGAAGAGTTTTACCGCCTCGGCTTCGGTCGAGCCCATGAACAGCGTCTCGA
>MDTB01078075.1_pt1 | contig 24630 bp, 20 predicted proteins | sample 811161 | NCBI WGS metagenome assembly MDTB01 (sample SAMN05326650, study PRJNA326480) | marine metagenome | isolation source: seawater | place: Mediterranean Sea | collected 2009
AAATGGCTTAATCTTTTAGTAAATGAAAAAGAAAATATCTGCTGTGTTGGAGATGATGATCAATCTATTTATAGTTGGAGAGGGGCTGAAATAAAAAACTTTTTAACTTTTGATAAAATTTACGATAATTGTAAAGTCTTTAAATTAGAGCAAAATTATAGATCTACCAAAAATATACTGGCAACTGCCTCTCATTTAATTGCTAATAATACTAATAGAGTTGGAAAAAAATTATGGTCTTCTGCTAGTGAGGGCGAGCTTGTAAAATTAAATTGCTACAAGACAGGAAAAGACGAAGCTCAGGGAATTAGTGATATTATAGAACATAAATTAAAAAAAAATTACTCCCTTAACAACGTGTCAATTTTAGTTAGAGCTATCTATCAAACAAGAGAATTTGAAGAAAGATTTTTACAAGTTGGTTTAGGATATAGAGTTTTAGGAGGGATTAAATTTTATGAACGAGCAGAAATAAAAGATGCAGTGTCATATCTTAGAATTATTCATCAAAAATTTGATGATTTAGCCTTAGAAAGAGTAATTGGATCCCCGAAAAAAGGAATAGGTGAAAGTACTTTAAATAAGATTCATTTATTTGCTAATCAAAATAAACTTTGCCTGGAAGATGCTATAATTAAAATTCTAGAGAAAGGTGATTTTAAGCCTAAAATCAAAAAAGTTTTTAATGAATTAATTAATATGATTTTAAAATGGAGGAAAGACTTTAATAAAATGAAACACTATGATTTGTTAAAGTTAATTCTTGATGAGTCTGGTTACTCAGCAATGTTAAAAAATAAAAAAGATTTGGAGAATGAAAATAGATTAGAAAATTTAAAGGAGTTATTAAGAGCGATGCAAGACTATGATAGTTTACAAAGTTTCCTAGAACATGTGGCTTTAGCGACTTCAGTTGATCAAGAATGGGAAGGTGCAAAAATAAATTTGATGACAATGCATGGTGCAAAAGGATTAGAGTTTGATGTTGTTTTTTTACCTGGATGGGAAGAAGGACTTTTTCCGCATCAAAAGTCACTTGAAGAAAAAGGAGATTTTGCTTTAGAGGAAGAGAGAAGACTAGCATACGTAGGAATAACTCGGGCAAAAAAAGAGGCCTATTTGTCGTTTGCAATGAAAAGAGCTTATCATGGAGATTGGATGGATGCTCTACCTTCAAGGTTTATAAATGAAATACCAGAGGAGAGTGTAGAAAAAAATGAAATTAATATTGATAGAAATGTTGAAGAATTTGATTTCAATCAAGATAATTCGATAGAGTTTGATAACGAATACAGAAGTCCAGGTTGGGACAGATACAAAAAGAATAAGTTATTAAAATGGAAAAAATAAATAGATTAAAAAAATTATTAAATCAACATGGTTTAGATGGATATATTATTCCAAAAAATGATGAATTTTTTGGAGAATATACTGAAGAAAATAAAGATAAATTAAAATACATAAGTGAATTTTCTGGTTCTTTTGGTTTGGCTTTAATCTTAGAAAATAAAAATTATCTATTTGTAGATGGCAGATATTCATTACAAGCAGAAATGCAAAGCGGAAAATTTTTTAAGGTAGTCGTAATGCCTTATAGGATCCCATCAGATATACTTGGTAAAAAAAGATTAAAAATTGGTTTTGACCCCAAATTACATACTACAAATAATTTACAAATTTTTTTTAAAAAGACAGAATGTAAGTTATTTCCGGTGCAACAAAATTTAATAGACAAAATTTGGGATAAAAAAGATAAATCTATTGTGAAAAAGTTTTATGTTTTACCTAAAAATGCAGTTGGTCAAAATTACAATTATAAAATTAATAAATTGATAAACATATTAAAAAATAAAAAAATTGATTTACATTTTGTTACTGCAAGTGAAAATATTGCTTGGTTACTTAATATTAGAGGACGAGACTCTAATTTCAGTCCCTTACCTAATTCTTACTTAGCATTAAGTGTAAATGGAAAAATTAATTTATTCTGTAATTTAGAAAAAGTTGACAAAATTTTTATAAAAAAATTAAGAAAAATAAAAATTATAAATATTAAAGATACAAGTTTATTTCTTTCCAAAATTAAGAATAAAAAAATTTTGATAGACTCATCTACGTGTTCAGTTCATTTTGAAAGTATATTAACCAGAAACAATAACCTGGTTAAATTGTTAGATCCTATTTATTCTTTAAAATCGATTAAAACAAATAAAGAAATTAAAAATATTATTAAATCTCATATATATGACGGTGCTGCACTTACAAAATTTCTTATTTGGTTAAAAAGAAATTATATAAAACGTAGTATCAATGAAATTAGTGCTCAAAATAAATTATTAAAATTTAGAAAAAAAAACAAAGATTTTAAGTTTTCAAGTTTTCCATCAATCTCTGCCAGTGGTCCTAATGGTGCTATAATTCATTACAGAGCTACCAAAAAAACCAATAGAAAATTAAAAAGAGGAGATATTTATTTAATAGACTCCGGAGGACAATATAACTTTGGAACAACAGACGTTACACGAACAATTTCATTGGATAATAGAAACCAAAAAATAAAAAATATTTTTACTAGAGTCTTAAAAGGACATATCGCTGTAGCTTCTTATAAGTTAAAAGATAATACAAATGGAACTCAAATAGATAATTTAGCAAGAAAATTCTTAAGAAATATTAAGTTAGATTATGCGCACGGCACTGGACATGGAGTGGGATATTTTTTAAATGTTCATGAGGGTCCTCAAGCTTTATCTAAAAAAAACTCAGAAAAACTTAGAGAAGGCATGATACTATCAAATGAACCTGGATATTATAAAAATGGTAAATTTGGCATTAGAATAGAAAATTTAGTTAGAATTAAAAAATTTAAAAGCAGTAAAATTTTCGATAATTTGACTATGGCTCCTATAGATAAAAGCTTGATTAATAAAGATATTTTAAAAAAAGATGAGATTAATTGGTTAAATAATTATCATAAAAAAGTTTTTATAAATTTAAAAAAGTTTATGAATAAAATTGAACTAGAAGAATTAAAGAGATCTTGTTCAAAGATTTAATATTTCATACCAATCTTTTTCTTCCATTATTTTGATATTTAATTTTTTGGCATTTTCTATTTTTCGTTTTATAGGTTTAGAATTTCCTATTACTAAAATATCGAGTTTTTTTGAAATACTTCCTAAAACTTTTCCTCCATTGTTTTCTACAAGAGATTTGGCCTCGGATCGGCTCATTTTATCAAAACCCCCAGTGAACATAACCGTTTTATTTGAAAATTTTCCTTTAGTATTTTGAGTTTTAAATTCTTCAATTGAAAGTTTGTCAATTAAACTATTCAAAATTTGTTTATTTTTATCATTGTTGAAGAACCTATTTATAGAGTTGATTTGAGTACTTCCAATACCATCGAGCTCGATTAAATTTTTCAAAGTTTTTTCTCGTTTTTTTTCTAAAAATAATTCATTAAATTTTTGAATTGACTTAAAAAATTTTGCTAAAATTTTTGCATTTTCTTGGCCTATGTGGCGAATACCTATTGAATAAATAAATTTATCTAATTTTACACTCTTAGACTTTTCTATGGCTTTTTTTAAATTATTAATAGAAAGTTCTCCCCAACCCTCTAATTTTTTTATTTTGTTATAATTTATTGAAAAAATATCGGATGGTTTTCGAATTAATTTTAAATCCCAAAATTGATCTATCACTTTTTTTCCGAAACCATCAATATTAAATGCATCTTTTGAGACTATATGTTTTAATTTTTCCCTAGCTATAAAATCACATTCATATCCCTTTATACATCTTCTGACTGCATCCATTTTTTTTGTTGTCTTGCTGACTTCTTTTACTGAAATAGAGCCACAAAGACATCGCTTAGGGAAAAAATATTTTTTACTTTCTTTGCTTCGTTTTGATTTATCTGTAGAAATTACTTGAGGAATAACGTCACCTGCTCTTTGAATTATGACAGTGTCGCCTATTCTAATATCTTTTCTATTAATCTCTTCCTCATTATGCAATGTTGCATTTGATACTACTACTCCTCCTACAGTTACAGGCTCAACTTTAGCTACGGGTGTTATTGCTCCTGTTCTACCCACTTGTATAGTTATGTTTTTAATCTTAGTAATGGCCTTTTCTGCTGAAAATTTATAGGCAATGGCCCATCTTGGTGAATTAGAAGTATTGCCTAATCTTTTTTGTAAATTTAGATCGTTCACTTTAAAAACCAATCCATCTATGTCGTAGTCTAATGATGATCTTTTTGTTTCAATTAAAGAATGTTGATTTTCTATTTCATCTAAATTATTTACTACTTTACTTAACGGATTTATAACAAAACCTAATTTATTTAGTTTCTCTAAAAATTCTAAGTGATAACTAAAAACCATTGGCTCCATAGCTCCAAATCCATAGGCAAAATATTTAAGTGGAATTTTAGACGTTTCAATTGGATTTTTTTGTCTAAGAGATCCACCGGCGGCATTTCTTGGATTAGCAAATTTACCTTTTAGATTTTCAAAATTTTTTTTACCTATATATACTTCAATACGAATTTCCATCAAAGCAGGGGCATCTTTTATCTTTCTTGGTAGCTCTTTTATAGTTTTTAAATTTTCTAAAATATCCTCTCCAGTCACTCCATCGCCTCTTGACAAACCTTTTGTTAATAATCCGTCCTCATAAATTAATGTTGCTGATATTCCATCTATCTTGGGTTCTGAAATAAGTTCAATTTTTTTGTTTTTAGTATTTAAAAAATTATTAATTTTACTTAGAAAATCTTTCATATCGTTTTCATTAAAAGCATTAGATAGAGAAAGCATTGGTTTTAAATGTTTAATCTTTTTAAACTTATTAGAAGGAGGAAAGCCGACAAAACCACTTAGTAAATTCAGGTCTTTTAAAAATGAATTTTTGTTTTCAAGATCAATAATTGTTCTTTTGAGATCATCATATTCTCCATCCGAAATTTCGGGATTATCTTTAGAAAAGTATAATTTATTATATTTTTTTAGAAGATCAATTTTCTTTTTATAAGAACTTATAATTTCTTTTTTTTTGCTCATTAAATTATCTTATTTTTTTAAGAATCCTTTTAAAAAAATTTTTATCCTTTTTAGACTTTGTTCTCTTAGCGATTTTATAATTTTTATTTAAAATTTTATAGGACTGCTCAAACCATTCGCTCGAATTATAATTATAACCTAAAATTTTAGCATATTTTTTAGCTTCTTCTTCTAGTCCCAAATAATAATTTATTTCAACAAGTCGATGTAGCGCCTCCTCAATAAAAACTGTTTTATCAAAATCTTTGACAATTATTTTAAGCCTGTTTAAAGCTGGTACCCATTTTTGAACTGAAATATAATACTTAGCAATATAAAGCTCCTTAGCAGCTAATTGATTTTCTATTAGGTCACTTTTAAATTTAAGATCTAAAGTATATTCCGAATCTGGGTATTTATTAACAAAAAAATTAATCTTTTCCTTGGCGTTTAATAATGGTTGTAAATCTTTTTTTTCGTCTGATATTTGCTCATAATAAATTAATGCGATTAAGTAGTGAGCATAAATTACATTTTTATCTGCAGAATATTTTTTTATAAACCTTTCTAAATTTTCTAGCGCTTCAGGATAAAAATTAATTCCATATAAAGAATAACTTGACATAATAGATGACTTTGCGGCAAATTCTATTATATTAAAATTTAATTCTGCTTCATTAAACTTTTTTGATGCAAAAAAATAATCTCCCTTTTCAAAAGACTCTAATGCTTCTTCATATAATCTATACGGGTCATCTGCGCTTCTAGGTTCATATAATGCTTCTTTATCTCCGCAAGAATAAGTGCTTAAGCCCAAAAGAATTATAAAAATAAATTTTTGAAACATATCTGATTAATAACAAATTAAATCAGAATGGTAAATTTTAATGATATTAGGCGTTGACTGCTAATTTGTCTAGTTGGATAATAGGTGTTTCTTTGCGTATTTTTACATCTTCCATTTCGATTTCAGTTAAAATGGATTTTGATTTTAAAAGTTTTCTCAAAAACATGTTTGATAACTGGTGCCCACCTTGATAACAACTTATTTTTCCCAAAATTCTATAACCTGATAATAAAAAGTCTCCAGCAAGATCTAAAATTTTATGATTAACAAATTCTTTTTTATTTCTTAATCCTCCTTCATTAATAATTTTTTTGTCGTCAACTACTAATGCATTGTTAAGAGAACCTCCTTTGGCTAAGCCATTTTTCTTTATTTTTTCAATATCTTCAAAAAGACAAAAAGTTCTGGATGAAAAAACATCCTCTAAGTTATCCTTCATAAAATTTACTGTATTTTTTTGTTTTCCAATAATGTTATTTGAATAATTAAGTTCAAATCCTACTTCAAAATTAAATTCATTGGGTTCAATAAGAATTTTTCTATCATTATCCCTAAGTTCTACTTTATTTAAAACTTTTAAATATTTTCTTTTTTTCTCTAATTGCTGAATTGGAACTTTGTTTAAAATTTCAACAAAGTTTTTTGACGAACCGTCCATAATTGGGATTTCCTCATTATTGAGTTCAATTTCTACATTGTCTATACCAGTAATATAAAATGCCGCCATCAAATGTTCAACTGTAGAGACTTTTGCTCCTGATGAATTCTCTAAAGTAGTACAAAGTTTAGTTGAAGATACATTTTTGTAATTCGCTTCTATTAAGTTTTCCGCTTTTAAATCAATTCTTTTAAAAATAATACCCTGATCTTCTTTACCAGGTTTTAATTTCACCTTTGTAATTAACCCAGAATGTAATCCAATACCTTCAAAATCCACTGGTTTACTGATAGTTTGTTGGTAAATTTTTTGCATTGAGATTTTATACATAATTATAGCTAAGTGATTAAAACAACAAATGTTTCCAAAAAATACATTAAACTAGTCGAATATGTACTTAAAAATCCTTGAAATTAGTGAATTTTTAGACTGAGAGACTGGTATAGCCTCTTTCGACCAACCATAGGCAGATAATTTAGCAGTATTGCTAAAAATAGTATCAACTTGAGGTTCGTTAACAAAATCGTGATTAGCGTTTCCATTCTTTAAAAAATAAATTTTAAATATTTCCTTAAAATTATCTGATATTAACTTTTCTTTTACGAGCAAATAGATTTTTATACTTTTTTTCTTAAAAGAATAAGTATTAATATTTTTGTATAAGATTATATTTAAAATTTCTTCAATTCTTGCCTCTACAATATCAAAGATTAATTTTTTTTTAATTTTTCTATATTGTTGATTTAAAAAATATTTTTTTTCTATAAATTCATCTTTATTTACGACTTCTAATTCATACGGTCTATCAGACAAATAATCTTTAATCATATGATTGTCTATAGAACATATTTTTTCAATATCTCTAAAAATTATATCAGTGCCAAACTCAAAACTTTCTGAGAATTTAAAAGAGGATTTATCAAAAAAAATAATCTTAGAATTATTCTTATCAAGCTTTATTTGAAAAAAGGTTTCAGTTTTATTTTGATGAATTAATTGAATTCCTTCGCTAAAGCTTTTAATAAATATTTTTTTTACCTCAAGATTATTTTTGTTAAAAAGTAATCTTACATTTTTAAGGTCATTTTTTTCGATAAGAAAAAATGTAAGTTCATGGCTATAAAAATCTCCAAATAATCCAATTGGAAGATTTTCAATATTTTTACCATCTAGAACACTTTTAGAATTAAAGATATGCATGATAGTTTTTTGTTTTTCATTTTCACTTACTTTTAATTTTAATGAGTTAAGAATATAAGAAATATTTTCTTTTTTTACTTGAGAGCCGTTAAGTTTTTTAAATCCAGAAATATTCAAGCAATAGGGATCAAAGATATCTAAAATTATAATTACTTCTTTAAAGACAAAATTTATTTTTTTTTCTATTAAAAGAACGTTCTTTTTTATTATGTTACTAGCATCTTCAATATTGGTAAATTTATTGTAATTTATTTCTTTATTGGTAGTAACAATTTTTTCAATAATTTTAAAATTTTGATCCTCGTCATGCTTGCCTGCAACAAAAATATAATTAGTATTGTTTATTTCTACAAATAAGTTTAAATTATTAATCTTCATATTCTAATTCAAAATCAACTGATTTTTTATACGATAATCAAATATTTTATAATTATTGAAATTAATATCATCTTTTGTAGCTATAAAATTTTTTAAACTGTAAAGATAATCTTTACTTGGTAGTTTTATAAGCTTGTCATCATACATTTTCAAATCCCACCTATTAGACTCAAAAAAATAAAAAGATTTTATTTTTTTAATAGGAAATTTTATACTTTGTAAGTCTTTATATAAAGTAAAGAACATTTGTTTATCTCCGAAAACTGTTGGTAAATTATTATAAATTTCTATATCTCTAAAATTTATAATATCTCCTTTGTTAGTGATATAAAACTTTTTCTTTTTTAAATATAAAATTGCAATTGGTTTCTTTTCATTAATTATTAAATTCAGTTTATTGGGATAAATCTTTTTGATATTAAAACTTTCTATAAAATCAATTTTTCTTAATTGTTTTTCAATATCTTCAATGTTAAAAAAAAATATATTTTCAGAGTATAGGAAATTAATTTTTTGCTCAATTTCCTCTTCGTCTAGCACTAAGTTGTTTTCGATCTTAATTGTTTCAATACGATTTTCTAACTTTGGAGTTAATTTAGAATTGGGTTTATAAGTAGTTAATGTAATAAAAAATAATATTAGCCAAAAAACTGATTTTTTCATTTATTCAAACTGGCATTAAGAAGTATTTTTTCTATTAAATTTTCAAATGTAATACCTCTATATTTAGCGATTTCAGGAACCAAAGATAAACTTGTCATCCCTGGTTGAGTATTTGTTTCTAAAAGAAAAAATTGATTTTTGTAAAATTTAAAATCTGATCTAGTAACTCCTTCACATCCTAAAACCTTGTGAGCTTTTTTTGCAATTTTAAGAATTTTTTCATAATCTTTTTTTTTTAAATTTGCGGGCATTATATGTTTGGTATTAGCTGCCTTTGAATATTTTGCTTTATAATCGTAAAATTTTCTTCTAGGTTTCAGTTCAATTGCACCTAAGGGTACTCCATTAATTACTGCTACTTGCACTTCTTGCCCTCCAATAAATGGTTCAAAAATTAATTTAGAATAATTGTTAAAAAGATTCATAGAAGACTTGTTTAGTTCCCTTATATCCTTGCATATTTTAACTCCAATACTAGATCCTTCATTTGGTGGTTTTACAACAATCGGAAATTTTATTTTTTTATTTCTTATACATTTACTTAATTTAATATTGCTGTATTTCTCTTTATCAAAAATAAAATATTTAGGTGTTTTAATCTTATTTTTTTTAAATATTTCTTTTGAAATTATCTTATTCATTGAATTATAAGAACTTATAACACCTGAGTGAGTGTATGGAATTCTTAAATATTCAAAATAACTTTGAGCAACTCCATCTTCTCCATCTTTACCGTGTAAAGCATTAAAAATTAAATCAGTTTTAACTCTATCAATTAAATTAAGTGGTTTTTTTTTAGGATCAAATGATGAAACCTTATAACCTTTTTTTTTAGAGCTTTAATAATAGCTTTTCCACTATCAAGACTAACCGCTCTTTCGCCAGATGTCCCTCCTAGTACAACTAAAACTCTTTTTTTATTCATCACCAATGATTTTAATCTCTAATTGAAGATCCGCTCCTGTTTTAACTTTAACTTGTTTTTTCACTTTATTTATTAATTTTTCTATATCTGAAGTTTTTGCTTTACCGTTATTTAAAAAAAAATTACAATGTTTTTCTGAAATTTTAGCATCACCTACATTAAATTTGTCACTACCTGACTCTTTTATAAGTTCCCAAGCCTTTTTACTTTCATGATTTTTAAAGGTGCTTCCTCCAGTTTTGATTTGACTAGGTTGAGATTTTTTTTTTTGGTATACAAGCTGATTTTGTTTTTTTTCTATTAGTTGTTTTGATGAGATAACACCTTTAAGTTTTGCTGATAAAATTATAAAATCTTTAGACAAGTTTGTTCCTCTATAATAAAATTCAATTTCATCTTTTTGTATTTCTTTTTCTTTTCCGTCTTCATCTAGCACTTTTATAGATACTAAAATTTTAGAAATATCTGACCCATAACATCCGCTATTCATAGAAATCGATCCACCAATTGACCCAGGGATGCAAGATAAAAATTCCATATTACTCAAACAATTTGTTTGGGCAAAATCTGAAATTTTTCTGTCTAATGTTCCTGCTCCTACCTCAATAATATTCTTTTCAATTAGTTTAATATGTGAAAATTTAGAACCTAGTTTAATCACTGCACCTTTAATTCCTGAGTCTCTAATTAAAGTATTAGAGCCAGCTCCCAAAATATATAATTTTATATTTTTTTTTCTTATTTCACTATAAAATTCTTTTAGTTGTTCTTTGTCATCAGGTCTAAAAAAAATATCCGCAGGTCCTCCTAGATTAAACCAGCTGTATTTTGAAAGATTCTCTCTAATTATTAAATTTTTACCGAACTTTTTTTGTAAATAATCTGTATTTAAATTCATAAATTATATTTTAATTCATTCATCCATTGGGAAATAGAACCAGCTCCCATACCAATAATGATTTCGTCCTCAATTAAATTTTTTTTAAAATAATTTGATAACTCTTCTTGATTTCTTAAAACAACCACTTGTGTTCTAGAATTTTTTGATATCAATTTTGCAAAATTTATTAAATTAAAATTAGAACTTTTCTTTTCACCCGCGGCATAAATAGGGCAAATTAAAACTAAATGTGCCTCTCTAAATGATCTTGAAAAAGCAGTCTTCAATAAATTTATTCTAGAGTATCGATGAGGCTCGAAAACTGTAATGATTTTTCTCTTGTTGTAAGATTTTTTAACCCCTTTCAAAACGGAAGAGATTTCTGTTGGATGATGTGCATAATCATCAAAGAAATCGTTTTTATTTTTTGTAAAAATTTTAGTCATTCTTCTTTGAACTCCTGAAAAATTTTTTAAAGATTTTTTAATAATATCAATTTTAACTCCTAGATTAATACAGACTGCTGCAGCTGCAGATGCGTTAAGAACGTTATGTTCTCCTATCAATTTCAGATTTATGTTCTTGATTGTCTGTCTTTTATTTTTTAGATTTTTATAATTAAGGTCGAATATAGAATAAGTGGATCTATATCTAACATTGGTAATTCTATAATTTGCCTTTTTATCAAAACCATAGGTTAAAATATTTTTATTTTTGATTTTATTTTTAATCCTCTTAATATTCTTATTGTCTATACAAATTAAAGACTTTCCTATAGGTGGTGTTTTATTAATAAATTCAATAAATGCTTTTTCTAAATTTTCAAATTTTTTATAATAATCTAAATGTTCATTGTCTATATTTGTTACTATTGAGTAATTAATTGGTAGTTTTAAAAAACTACCATCAGACTCGTCTGCCTCCAAAATAGCCCACTCACCTTTTCCTAGTTTGGCATTATTATTTAATGAATTTATTACTCCACCATTAATTATTGTTGGATCTAATTTCTGGTCAGAAAGAATCTTTCCTATGAGAGAAGTTGTAGTAGTTTTTCCATGTGAACCAGTAACAATTATATTTTTTTTCAAAGAAACAACATTTGCAAGAATTTCAGCTCTAGAATAAATAGGAATCTTATTTTTTTTTGCTTGTCTGATTTCAATATTACTATCTTTTATAGCAGAGGACTTCACTACGATGGTTGAGTTTTTTAGATTTTTTTTGGAGTGACTTGTAAAAACTTTAATTCCTACTTTCATACAATTTAATACAGTTTTATTTTTACTCTGATCACTTCCTTGGATATTGAAGCCCATAGTTTTCATAACTTGTGCTAATCCACTCATTCCTATTCCTCCTATGCCTATAAAATGAATGATCTCTTTTTGTCCAATTCTAATTTTTTTCATTAAATATTTTATTTATCTCATGATTAATATTTTGATATACTGTTTTATCAGAGAATTGTTTTTGTTTTTTTATTATTTCTTCTAATAAAGTTTGATTATCATTCAAGTTTTTAATCAAATGAAATAATTTAGCCTCTAGATCCTTCTCTTCTATTAGATAAGCATAATCATGTTTCTTATAATAGAGAGCATTTTTAAATTGGTGATTGTCCGCTGCAGTAGGTAGAGGGACACAAATAAAAGGTATTTTTGAATTTATCAGTTCTGCCAACATTGAGGCACCTGCTCGGGTAATTACTAAATTAGTCTTAGAAAAATAACTTAAAATATCATAACTAAAATTAAATATTTCGAAATCAATTTTTAATCTTTCGTAATAAGATGTCAAAAGTTTATTTTGCTGAGGCAAACACTGTTGATAAATTTTAAAAGATAGATTTACATCACTACATTTTTTAAAAACCTCAGGTAGTTTTTCAGCAAAAACTTTTGCTGCTTGGCTACCTCCTAATATTAATATATTTAATTTTTTGTTATTAGAGTCCCGGCTAAATTGACCTTGAAAATTTAAGATTTCTTTACGTATTATATTTCCTATTTTGCAAACTTTTATCTCATATTTTTTTGGAATACCTTCTACTTCTTTTAAAGAAACAAAAATTTTTTTTGCAAAAGGTAATAAATATCTATTTGCTTTTCCTATACATAAATTATTTTCATAAATAATGAATGGAATTCCTAGAACTTTTGCCGCAATACAAACTGGGAAAGAGGAATATCCACCCATGCCAAAAACTAAATCAGGTCTGTTTGAAATTAAATAGATAAATGATCTAATTAGTGAAAACAACATTAAAATAGAAGAAAATAAAAATTTTAAAATATTTTTTTTAAAAATAGTTGCTGAGTTAATCTGAATTATCTTTATCTTGGGAATGTTTTTTAAAAACTTTAAACCTCTTTTATCTGAAATTATTTCAACATTTACATTGTTGCTAATAAAATGTTGAGCTAAACCATAAGCAGGAAAAATATGTCCTCCAGTGCCTCCAGTGGTTATGATTATTTTTTTTGGGTTATTCATCTATTTCAATTTTATTTTTTGTATAATTTAAAATTATTCCAGCTAAAATAGCGCTACCTATTAACGACGAGCCTCCGTAACTTAAAAAAGGCAATGTCATTCCTGTAGTTGGCAACAAACTAGTGTTAACTCCAACATGAATAAATGTTTGAAAAATTAGTAGAGAAGCAAGACCACATAACGAAAGTTTCAAAAAATCGTCATTCTTTAAAATACAATTTTTGATTATTCTAAAGGCAATATAAAGAAAAATAGTAATAATAAAAATAGAGGCAATTGAACCATATTCCTCAGATATTATAGCTATAATGTAATCTGTGTGTGCTTCGGGTACATTATCTTTTAAAATTCCTTCGCCCATACCTTGTCCTTTTAATCCTCCTTGTTTTATAGCATCTAAAGCTTTAGAAGACTGAAAGTTATCTCCTTTGCTGGGGTCAAAAAAAGTAATTAATCTATTTATTATATATCCAAACTTATCAGGCATAAAAAATAAAAGTCCACCAATTGAAATTATAAAAAGTATAAAAAGAATAAATATATAAATAAAGCTAACTCCTGAAACAAATACTGTTGCAATCCAAGTGCCGATAAGCAAGATTGACTGACCAAGATCCGGTTGGTCAATCAAAAGAATAATTATAGACGCCAACAATAGAAAGCTAAATATGTATTTTAATTGAGCGTTTTTTAACTTGCTTAAAGTTAATATTTTAACAGTTGCTAGTACAAAAAATGGTTTAAGAAGTTCTATTGGTTGTAATCTAAAAAAATGCAAATTAAGCCATCTTTTTGCTCCTTTGACTTCTATGCCAAATATAGGAACTAAGATTAATAATATAAAAGATAACATGAAAAAAAGAATAGCTGACTTTTTTAATAAAGAAGTTTCTATAGCAGAAATTATTAACATAACTACTATTGCTAATAGAGTAAATGCTAAATGTTTTAAAAAAAAGAAATAATGTGTTTTGTTCATTCTTTCGCTGGCTAAAGAAGAAGTTGATGAAAATGAAAAAAAAAGACCCAAAAAAAATAATAAAAAAAAACAAAAAAGAATATTCTTATCTATATTTCTCCAATAATTATTAACTTCAAATTTAAAAAAATTTTTTAGCATATATTTTACTTAGTCTTTTAAACTCATTTCCTCTTTGCTCAAAATTTTTAAATTGATCGAATGATGCTGCGCTTGGACTTAATAAAATTGTGTTATCTACTTTTTTAAATAATTTTATATCCTTCAAAATATGCACAATCGCATTTTTTAAGTTTCCTTTAACACAAGATTTAGTTTGGTATTTTAATTGACTCTTAAAAAAAAGGGGATTTTTTCCAATTATATAAGACTTAACAATATTTTTTTTTATGTCTTTTAAAACAATTTTATCTTTATCTTTTGGTACACCTCCAAGTATCCAATATATATTTTTATTATTTGATAGGGCAAATTTCGTAGCTTGAAAAGTTGTTGCTTTGGAGTCATTAATAAAAGTGGTATTTTTTTTTTTTAAAAAATATTCATGTCTATGGGGCAAGCCACAAAATGCATGCATTGACTTAATAAACGATTTTTTTCTAATTTTTAATAATTTTGAGAGGGTAAATGCAAAATTCATATTTTGATCATTAATATTTGATTTCAAATATTCGTTTTTAAGTTTGAACTTTATTTCCTGATATTCCTTAAAATTAGGGATTATGACTCTGGATAAGTATTTTTCTTTTTTAAATTTCCTAGCAAAATTTTCACTTATAAGTGCAAAATTTTTTTTTTCTTGTAAATTAAAAATTTTGAATTTTGAACGCACATATTCATTCATAGATCCGTGCCAATCTAAATGATCGTTAGTTATATTAAGCAATATTGCATAATTGGGATGTATAAATTTTGAATGAGAAAGTTGAAAAGATGACGCCTCAATTACTAAAAAAATATTTTTTTTAACCTTTAAATTTAAAACTGGTGTCCCTATATTTCCACCCATTTTCGCATTTAGATTATTCTTATTTAAAAGATGAGTAATTATTTTACATGTTGTGGATTTACCATTCGATCCAGTAATAACTATAGATTTAAATTTTGAATTACTAAGATATAACAAGTCTAAATCGGTTATAATTTTTTTTTGATATTTTAATAAATTTTTCCTGTGTTTTGTATTTTTTAAACTTATTCCAGGACTTAAAACAATATAATCTACTTTTTTTATTGTATCATATAAATTTGTAAAATTTTTATTCTTAAAATTTTGTCTTAAATAAGCTTTGTCATCCCAAACATAAAAGTGTTTTATTTTTTTTTTTTTTAAAAAATTAATTACAGAACATCCTGTGACTCCTAGCCCATATACCAAAAATGATTTTTTTTTTAAATCTATTTTACGAGGCATTTATCACCTTAATTTTAGTGTAGCTAACCCAATTAATGCTAAAATAATCGCTATAATCCAAAATCTAATAACTATTGTTGACTCAGCCCAGCCTTTTTGTTCAAAATGATGGTGGATTGGAGCCATTTTAAAAATTCTTTTTCCGGTTAATTTGAATGAAATTACTTGAATTATTACAGAGACAGTTTCAAGCACAAATAAACCTCCAATTATAGCTAACACAATTTCATGTTTTGCGATTATTGCTACTGCTGCTAATGAGCCTCCCAATGACAATGATCCAGTATCACCCATAAAAATTTTTGCTGGAGGAGCATTGTACCAAAGAAAACCAAGACAAGACCCAACTATTGATCCACAAAATATAGCTAGTTCACCTACATCAGGTATGTATTGTAACTGCAAATACTCTGAAAATATAGTGTTACCAACTACATATGAAATTAAAGTAAATGAGAGAGCTACTAACATTACTGGAACTGTGGCCAAACCGTCTAAGCCGTCTGTTAAATTTACAGCATTAGAGGAGCCAATTATTACAAATAATCCAAATGGAATAAAAAATAAACCCATCTGCCAAATAAGATTTTTAAAGAATGGAAAGTAAAGATTATATAAATATTCATGATTTGAAAATTTTATTAAAATGAGTAATGTTATAGATCCGATTACTAATTGTCCAAAAAACTTTAATTTTGAATTAAGCCCTCTTGAATTTTTTAATTTTATTTTTAATAAATCGTCTATAAAACCTAATAGTCCTAAACTTAAAGATACGAATATTAATGTCCAAATATAAATATTGTTTAAATCTGCCCATAATAAAGTGCTCGTTATAATCCCAATAATTATTATAACTCCTCCCATTGTTGGCGTCCCCGACTTTTTAATTATATGGTCTATTGGCCCATCTTGCCTAATTGGTCCTGTAACCATATTTTTTGAAAAAATTCTTATTAAAGGTCCACCAATTACGAAAACTACTACTAATGATGTAACTACAGATAAACCAGTTCTGAAAGTTAAATACTTAAATACGTTAAGGAAAGAATACTGCTCAATTAAAGATACTAGTAAATTAAATAACATCTAATTTCCTTTGATCATGGCCTTACTAATGGTATTTAAACCGGAAGCGTTAGATCCTTTTATCATTAAATAATCATTATTAGCGATTATATTTTTTAAAATTAAGTCTACATCTTGACTACATTGTAAAATATTACCGCGTTTATTTTTTTTCAAATTTTTATAGGTAAAAAGCGTTTTTTCACCCTTGATGAACACTTTATCGATATCTGAACTGTTAATAAGTTTTGATAATTGCTTATGGTAAAATTCAGATTTTTTGCCAAGTTCAAGCATGTCTCCTAAAAATAGATATTTTTTAAATCCATTTTTCTTTATTTGAGAATAATTCATCAATGCATTTTTCATTGAAAAAGGATTGGCGTTATAACTTTCGTCTACAAGTTTGAAGCTTTTTTTGTATCTTTTTATTAAATGAATTTTTCCTCTACCATCTGAGGGATTAATTTTTTTAAACTTTTTTATTTCTTTTTTAAGGTCAAATTTCAATTCTTGTAAAACTGCTAAAGAAGCAAGAACATTGTAAACATTGATATTTTTAATCTCAAACTTTAGGTGCTCTTCTTTTGTTTGCACGATAATTTCACGAAATTTATGTAATTGTTTTATCTTAATGAGTTTTATATCAGAGTATTTAGATTTACCAAAAGTAATAACTTTTATGTTTTTGGATTTAGCTTTTTTATTCAAATAATTGAAAAATTTATCATCTCGATTTAAAATGATAGTTCCATTATTTTGAATATTATTTATAATTTCACCTTTCGCATATGCTATTCCTTTTATATTTTTAAAGTTTTCTATGTGTGCCTCAGCTATGTTAGTAATTATGGCCAAATGAGGTTTTACAATTTTAGATAATTTATCTATTTCTCCAGATTTGCTCATACCTACTTCAAAAACTCCAAACCGGTGATTTGATCTGAGATTTGATAAGCTTAATGGAACGCCGTAATGATTATTGAAAGATCTAGGTGAAGAGTATGTATTATTATGTTTTGAAAGCAAAGTATTAAGCATATTTTTCAGTGATGTTTTTCCAGCACTACCTGTTATTGCTAAGATTTTTGCATTACAATTTTCTCTCTTTAGATTTGCAAATTTATTAAGAAAAGAAATACAATTATCTACTTTTATTATTTTACTTTTAAATTTTTTATTTGATTTTGATGAAATTACATAGCTAGCTCCATTCTTAATTGCTTTGTATATAAATTTATAACCATCATTATTTTTTCCCTTTATGGCTAAAAATAAATTACCTTTTTTTATTTCTCTTGAGTCAATAGAGAGGCCATCAAATTTATAAAAGTTTTTATTTTTAAGTATTTTATTTAAAATTTTAGAATTTAGCAGGAAATTTAATCTTTTTTTACTTATCAATTTTTTTTCTAACTTTAAGTTTTGAATTATCTTTTTATCAGATATAGTAATAATTTTATTCCCGTAGTCTTGATAATTTTCATGACCTTTGCCAGCAACTAAAATTATTTCGTTAGGTTCAGAATTGAAAATAGCTTCCTTTATTGCCAATGATCTATTTCCGATATCTTTATAATTGTTTTTTTTGAGATGTTTTATTATTTCTTTTCTTATCTTTTTTGGATTTTCTTTTCTAGGATTGTCATCAGTCACATAAATCTTATCACACATAGATTTTGCGACTCTGGCCATTAAAGACCTTTTTTTATAATCTCTTTCTCCTCCGCAACCAAAAACTAGAGAAATTTTGTTATTATATTTTTCTTTAATTAATTTCAAAACTTCATTTAATGCGTCTGGTGTATGAGCATAATCAATAAATATTTTTCTGTTATTGGAAAATTTTTTAACTAAATCAAGCCGTCCATCAATATTGGATATTTTTTTAAGCACCTTCTTTATTTTAAAATATTTAACATTACATAATTTAGCTGCTAGAATTGCCATAGATAGGTTTTTAATTTGAAAAGATCCAGCCAGAGGCAAACTCATATTTTCAATCTGTAATAATACTTCGCTAATGTCTTTGACTTTTAATTTCTTTCTTTTAGATATCTTTTTTAATGTTGAAAATTGTTTAATGGACTTGTCAGCAATCACATATTTTTTTTCTTTTAATAATTTTGAAAATAAAATCATTTTTGCATGAAAATATGATTTCATTGTTTTGTGATAGTCTAGGTGGTCTTGAGTAAAATTTGTAAAAATTCCAGCTTTTATATCTAATTTGTCTAACCTTTTTTGATGAAGTCCATGGCTAGAGGCCTCAATAATAACATTATCAATTTTACTCTTTTTTATTTTTTCAAGATATTTGTGAAGTGTAATTACGTCAGGCGTTGTAAGACTGGTCTTAATTCTTTTATTCTTGTATTTAATACCTAATGTTCCTATCGATGCTACCGGAATTTTGTTTTTATTTAAAATTTGATAAAAATAGTCAGCTACTGACGTTTTGCCATTAGTGCCTGTCACTGCAATAATATTCTTGGGTTTTATTTTATAATATCTATTAGTGATATCAGTTAATAAACTTCTAACATTATTTACTTTTAAAATATCAATTTTTGAACTTTGAAATTTACATTTTTTTTTACAAATAACTAAAATTGCTCCGTTTTTTATAGCTTTATTAATATAATTTTCTCCATTTGATTTGTTTCCTTTTAATGCAAAAAAAATAAATCCTTTTTTTACTTTTTGACTATTCAATGCCAAACCTTTTATCTTAAGCCTTTTAAGGTTTTGAGGAGAATTTTTAATTAAATTTTTTAGCAACATTTTTGTTATAAAAATCTTCGTTATTTATGGCTAAAATAGGTCCAATTTTCCTTATAATTTTGCCCGCAACATAAACAGAGTTCCAGCCCGCCTCGTTTCTAGTACCTTTAATTTTCATTCCCCTGTAGTCATATATAAGTTCAGATGCGACTTGAGGATTTTCCATCATTACAAGTAACGCATATTTAGGGCTATTTGAGGGAAATACAGAAATGAAAGTATTTAAGTTTTCTTTTTTATTATTGTACATTTGTGAAGTTCCTGTTTTACCTCCTACATCAAAACCGTAAATATCTGCTAAATGAGCGGTACCATTCTTTTCTGTCACTACTTTTCTTAAAATTGAATTTATTTTTGTACTAGTTTCTTCAGAAATTATCTTTTTTTTAGTAAAATTCTTATTGTTAAGCAATGTTGGTTTAATAAGATTTCCACCATTAACTAAAGCGGCATAAGTTGCTGTAGCCTGCAAAGGAGTCACCACAATACCATGGCCATACGAAATAGTTTCTAATTTACATTTATTCCATTTAAACATTAAAGGCTTGCCTAACTCCTCTAGTTCTAATTCAGGAGTTTTCAATAATTTAGTATCCTGGATAAAATTTTTAAAATCTTTCTCTCCTACTTTTTTGGCTAACATTAAAGTTCCAATGTTTGAAGATCTAATTAATATATCTTCAACAGATAAATTTTTAGGAAATTCTTTTAAATCTGATATTTCATGAATTGAGCATTTTACTCTTTTTGGGATATTTTCAATGATTGTGTTAGGTGAAACTAACTTTTTTTCTAAAGCTAAAGCTATTGTAAATGTTTTAAAGATAGATCCCAATTCATAAACTCCTTTGGTAATTTTATTGATATATCTTTTATCTGTGATTTTCTCTCTTTTATTTATATTAAAATTTGGTAGAGAAACTAAAGAAATAATTTCTCCGTTATTAACATCCATTAATAAGGAGGCAGCACCAGTTGCTTTAAAAGTTTCTAATGCTTTGTTTAGTTCATCATCAATTATGTACTGTATGTTAGTATCTAAAGTTAATTTAACAGGTTTATCTATAAGTTTTTTGTCCTTAAGAGTATTATCTAAAAATTTTTCAATGCCTGAAATTCCATAATTGTCATAATCCACTTGACCTAAAACATGGCTAAATAAATTTGCATGAGTGTAAATCCTTGCCTGAAAAGGCTCAAAAATTATTCCTTTTTCACCTAAAGCCTCTAACTTCTTTTTATCACTCTGATCAAGTCTTTTTTTCAAATAAAAATATTTTCCTTTGTCTAAGTTTTCTTTAATTTTTTTTATAGATAGTTCAGAAAAATTTAGTCTTATATTTAATAAAAAATTTTCTTTATTTTTAATCAAATTTGGTTTTATTGCTGCATGAAATGATTGCACATTTCTTGATATTATAGTGCCGTTTCTGTCAATTATATCTCGCCTTAAAGATTTGTATTCAGAGCTGTTAGTGGTTTGATTGTAAATTTTTATTTGTTTCAGGGATATGAAAATTATTTTTACCGAAAATATAGTTATTAAAGAAAAAAAAAGAAAAAATATAAGATAAATTCTGTCTTGAGAAATGATAGATTCTTTAACTTTTTTATTTTTTCTATTAGTTTCTATGTAGTCCTCAAAATAAAAACTTTTTTGATTTATATTTCTATTTTTTTTCTGTTTTTTTTTCATTTAATTTAAGTATTGTCATTTTTTCTTTTGAATTTAAAAAATCTTTATAATTTAAGTAAATTCTAGACACATCTATTGGGTAATAATCATTTAAAGCAAAGCTTTTAATTTTTTTTGATAAAATATCTGGCGACGAAAGGTAAAAAAAATCTAATTCTGTCTCGTATAAATCTTTTTTTAAATATGTAATTCTTTTTTCAATTTGAAAAATATTTTTTTCAATAATTCTGGTCTGATTTTTAATTAAAGAAATTACTACTAATAATATTGAAAATATAAAAATAGATATTAAAAATTTAATCTTAAACATTTTTACTCTCCAAGTCTAAGTATATTTTAAATTTATTAATTAAACCTTTTGGATAAAAAAAATCACTTTTACTCCTTATAGCATATCGAAGTTTTGCAGATCTTGAAGAATAGTTTTTTATAATTTCTCTATTAGATGGTTTAAAAACCTTATTTTTATATTTGTCAAATAATGAAAAATTATCTTCTTTATTGTTTTCAGGAAAATATCTTGAGGGTTTTGATCGATTTGAAGAAAAGTTACTAAAAAAATATTTTACTATTTTATCTTCTATAGAATGAAAACTTATTATCAAAATTTTTCCGCCTGGCTTCAAAACTTTAGTTGCATTAATTATTCCTTCAATAAGCTCTGAAACTTCTTTATTAACAAACATTCTGAGAGCTTGGAAAGTTTTTGTGCTAGGGTTTATTCTATCTGCAAAACTTCTGCGTTTGCTTTTTTTTATTATTTCAACTAACTGGTTAACTTTTGTAATTTTTTTACTTAAACGTGTTTTAACAATATTTTTTGCTATCCTTGATGCGTCTTTTTCTTCTCCTAAGATTTTAATGATAGATTTTAGTTTCTGCTCACTTAGATTGTTTACTACTTCTGCTGCTGATAGATTTGTTAGTCCCATTGACATATCTAAGCTCTCTTTGGAATTAAATGAAAAACCTCTGGTTAGATTATTTAATTGAAATGACGATAACCCCAAATCAAATATCACGACGTCTGCCAATTGTTCATTGACAACAGTATTTATTTGACTAAATTTTTTCTGATGAAAATCAAACCTGGTAGGATATTTTTTTTTCAATTCTTTGCTTATGTTTAATATAAATTTATCTCGATCTAGAGCTATTACTTTTGTTGATGAGTATTTCAGAAGTCTTTTTGAATAACTTCCACCTCCGAATGTACAATCTATGTAAACTCCACCTTTTTTAGGTGAACAAATATCGATTACTTCATCCAACATCACCGGAAAATGTGATAATTCCGGTAATGAAGTTTGATTGATCATAATGAAATAATTTTATCATTAAAATTTTTGTTTTCTTAAAAATGCAGGAATTTCAAAATCTTCTTCTTCTGATGCCTCTTGGTCAAAAAGTTTCTCAGTATGAGCTTCTATAGTTTCCTGGCTTTCTTCAAAGCTGCTTTCTGTTTGAGTTTCATTCTCTTCTGAAAATAAATGAGGAGTATATTCCTCATCAGCAATAGAATTGATATTGTTATCATTTTGCAAATTAGAATTATCATTGTCCCCATCAAAATAAGATGCATTTTCTATTGAAACACCGTTAGGAATATTTTCAGTGTCTGAAATAATTTTTTGTGCTTCAGGTTCAAAAGTGTGTGGCTCTAGGTTGTTTACCACTGAGTGTTGCTCGGATTCTTTCACTTCAAATTTTTCATCTAATTTTAAAGCAGTGGCTCCATCTATAGAGTTAAAGGTATTGTTTTCAATATTACTATTTTTTGAAAACAACCCCTCTGAATAGCCACTATTTCTATTTTGTATTCTAGAAACCATATTTAGAACGGTGTTAGACTCAGTTTTGTGACCATCTAAAGCAGTTGCAACAATTGAAACTCTCATTTTGCCATTCATGTTGTCATCTTTAATAGCTCCAAAAATTAATTCTGCCTCAGGATCTACCTCTGCTCTTACTTTTTGCACAGTTTGGTCTACTTCAAATAAAGTTAGATCTTTACCGCCAGTGATATTTATTAATAAACCTTTAGCTCCTTTTAATGAATATTCATCAATAAGAGGGTTATTTAAGGCCATCTCTGTAGCGGCCATTGCGCGATTTTCTCCTTCAGCTTCGCCTGTTCCCATCATTGCTTTGCCCATTGAACTCATAACTGTTTCGACGTCAGCAAAATCTAAATTGATCATGCCAGGTCGCACCATTAAATCAGTTATACTTTGAACTCCGTGCTTTAAAACATTATTTGAAAGATTAAACGACTCCTCAAAAGTTGTTGTTTCACTTGCAATTTTAAATAAGTTTTGATTAGGAACTACTATAGTGGTATCTAAATGTTTTTTTAATGACTCAAGTCCCTCCAAGGCTCTTCTCATTCTTTTTGGTCCTTCATATGAAAAAGGTAATGTTGTTACTCCAACAGTTAAAATATTTAACTCCTTTGCGGCTTTAGCAATAACATGAGAAGCTCCTGTACCTGTACCGCCACCCATTCCTGCAGCGATAAAAACCATATTGCTTCCTTGAATATAATTTACTATTTCACCTATGGACTCATCTGCGGCAGCCTGACCAATATTGTGCTTTGCTCCTGCTCCCAGGCCTTTTGTTAAATTCATGCCTATTTGAATTTTTGCATGTGCTTTGCTCATTTTTAAATCTTGTGCATCAGTGTTAATAGCTACGAATTCAACACCTTGCATTCCTGATTCGATCATAGCATTTATTGCATTTCCTCCAGCCCCACCAATGCCTAATACCAATATTCTGGGCTTAAGTTCTTTTAGCTCTCCTCCTCCAATATTTATGCTCATGCTTCCTCCTCTTTCTTTTTTTCCCATTTTAATTTAGATCTATTTTGGTAAGCTTGCTTTCTTGCTGATAATTTAAATTTTTCAAATATTTTTGGTTCCCATATTTGAAATGTTGCCCCAAGCCCAACAAATAATATGCTGTTATTTATCTTTGCGTGTCTTAATAGTTTTTCTGTTAATGAAACTCTTCCTTCAGTATCAAATTGTAGGTTCACGCTTTCAGATAAAATTGAAGTAGCAAAATAATCTCTTTTTTCTTCAAATGGATTTAAAGAATCTATTGTGTTAGATAATTTTTCTATTCTATCTTGAGCGCAAGCCTCAAGTGCAGAGTGATTGAATGATGGGTAACTAATGAACCCATTATAACCTTTTGAATTCAAATGCGATCTAAAAGTTGCAGGCACTGAAACCCTCCCTTTTTTGTCTAATTTGTTTTCGTAACTCGATATAAACATTGTGTTTTAACCCTTCTACATAAATAAATTTTTTCAAATTATCCTCCGTTTTGGGATTTATTGGGATAGTATGGGTTTTGATAAAATAGTCAATATAATAGTTTTTTAAGAAAAGCACAAATAGCGAACACTTAAATTGAGATTTAGGCCAGATAGTTTATAAGCCGGGTTCTGTCATTAAAGAGGTCATTTCTCTAGGCTTGAATTCACATCCAAGCTCAAGCGGTTAACCCAGAAGACTAACTAAAGACTGTTTTTAGCATTACTGCAATGTCTTCTCTATTTAACCTTGCTCCCAGTGGGGTTTG
>MDTB01072026.1_pt1 | contig 24629 bp, 22 predicted proteins | sample 811161 | NCBI WGS metagenome assembly MDTB01 (sample SAMN05326650, study PRJNA326480) | marine metagenome | isolation source: seawater | place: Mediterranean Sea | collected 2009
AAATTAGGATATAATTAATGGCAGCTATTATACAATTAAGGAGAGGTTCAACTCCCTCATCACTTTCTTATGGTGAAATATATGTAAACGATGATTCAGCCTCATTAGCTTTGAGGTTATCAGGTTCGGCTGATATCGTAACTTTAGCCAAACTAGAACAAAAAAATCATGGTAATATTTGGATTGATGGAGATATTACAGCATCATCTATATCGGCAAGTGGTGATATAAGAATTGGAGGACAATTATTTTTAGGAGATGAAGCAAGTGATGATATAGTTGTACAAGGTTCATTAAGTTCATCTTTAATACCAGAATCAACTAATGCACATGATTTAGGTTCTTCTACAAAAAAATGGAAAGACCTTTATGTTGGAACAATATATGCAACAAGTACATCCTTAACTGGACAAACACTTATTTCTGGTTCATCACAAATTACGGCTTTTGGATTTATAAGTGGTTCAGATTTAAATTCACTAAACACTTCAGTAGCTACTATCAATGGTAGATTAAGTAATGTAGAAACAACTACGGCATCTCTTGATACAAGAGTAACACAATTAGAAACTGATACAGGTTCACAAGACCAAAGATTAGATAGATTAGAATTAGAAACTGGTTCTTTAAATACTACTAATACTGCACAAAATACTAGATTAACATCTTTAGAAACTAAAACAGGTTCTTTAGATGGTAATATCACAACGATTAATGGTAGACTAGGAAGAGTTGAAATTACTACTGCATCATTTGATAGTAGATTAGATAATTTAGAATCAACATCTGGTTCATCAAATACATTCCAATCATCTGCAACAATCAGATTAAACAACATGGAATCTACTACCTCATCATTTGACCAGAGGTTAGATAGATTACAATTAGAAACAGCATCTATCGATACAAGAATAGATGCAATAGATACAGTAACTGCTTCTTTAGATGGAAGATTAGATGTTGAAGAAGGAAAAAGTACAACACTCGCAACAGTAACTTCATCATTAGATGGTAGATTAGATAATGTTGAATCAACTACTGCCTCATTAGATGGTAGATTAGATAATGTAGAAACAACTACAAGTTCAATAAACCAACAAATTGGTCAAATAGAATCATTTACATCATCATTTAACACAGCAATTACATTAAATAGTGATGATGTAACAGTACTTGGAAATCTAACAGTACAAGGTACACAAACACAACTTAACACATCAACTCTTAATATAGAGGATAAAAATTTACTTATAGCAAGTGGAGCAGCAGATTCATCAGCTGCAAATGGAGCAGGTATTACTATTGATGGTGCAGATAAAACATTAACATGGGACCACTCTAATAGTAACTTTGTATTTAATGCAAGAGTTAGTTCATCAGTAGGATTTGCTGGTGATGGTAGTGGTTTAACTGGTTTATCAGCTGATTCTGTTGCATATGGTAATATAACAAGTAAACCAACATTAATTAGTGGTTCTTCACAAGTAGACCATGATGCTACAACAAACTTTGTGGCGGGTGAACACTTTTTACAATCAGCGATTACAACAGTTAGTACAATAGGTACTGGTGTTTGGCAAGGTACTGCTATTGATAAAACATATTTAGATGATGAGGTTCTAAATACTTCATTAAATTCATATACTTCAAGTAACGATACTGCAGCAACTGTACAAAATAATAGATTAACAAATTTAGAATCTACAACTTCTTCGTTAGAAGGAAGAAGTACAACACTTGCAACAGTAACTTCATCATTTGACCAGAGGTTAGACAGATTACAATTAGAAACTGGTTCATTAAATACATCTGTAACTACAATCAATAGTAGATTAAGTAATGTAGAATCAACAACTTCTTCTTTTGATGGTAGATTAGATAACTTACAAACAACAACTGAATCACTTGACCAAAGATTAGATAGAATAGAATTATATACATCATCTAACGATACAGGTTCATTCGGTGCAAGATTTACAAATATAGAATCTACTACTTCTTCATTCGATAGTAGATTAGACCAACTAGAAACAAATACTGGTTCTCTTGGAACTGCTGCATTCTTTAATGTTACAAGTTCTATATTTGGAGATTCAACTGTTGTACCAACCGCTGCAGCAGTAAATGATGCGATTGTATCTTCTGGTGGTGGTGATATCACTGCCGTTGGTGCTGGATTAGGTTTAAATGGTGGGGGAGTTGCTGGTGATGTTACTCTTAACTTAGATACTGGTTCTGTTCACTTCTTAGAAAAATTTAGTGGAGCAATGAGTGGTTCTTCACAAGTTGTTGCAGCACTTGTAAATCAAGCAACTAACTTTGGAAGTGGTAGAGTAAGTGGTAATAACATAGGTACACTTGCAGGAAGTACTACATTTACTGGTTCATTTGTTGGTGATGGTACAAACTTAAGTGGTGTAACATCATATACAGATTCAGATAATACAGACCATCTTAATTCATTAGGGGTAATAAGTGGTTCTTCACAGATATCACTTGGTGGATTTAATACTTCACAATTATCAGAAAATACAAACCTTTATTATACAGATGTAAGAGTAAAAACTAAATTAGATGCCGATGGTGTAATAAGTGGTTCATCACAAATTAGTGGAATAACCAATGCACAATTAAATGGTTCAATTGCAAATGGAAAACTTGCAAACTCTGCAATTACCATTAGTGGAACTTCAGTATCACTTGGTGGTTCAATTACCGATGAAACTTTATTTGGAGGAGTTGGAGTTATTTCAGGTTCAGCACAAGTATCACACGATTCAACAACTGGTTTTGTTGCAAATGAACATATAGACCACTCAAGTGTATCAATTACTGCTGGAACTGGTTTAAATGGTGGTGGTGATATAACAACAACAAGAACTTTAAATGTAGATAATGATTATTTAAATACTTCATTAAACTCATTTACATCATCGTTTAATACATCAATGTCAATTGATGGTAGTGGTGTAACAATTTTAGGTAATCTAACAGTACAAGGAACACAAACTATATTAGATACAACTACACTTAATGTAAAAGATAAAAATATTTTAGTAGCCAGTGGTGCAGCTGATTCCGCAGCAGCAGATGGTGCTGGTTTAACTATCGGTGGTGCCAATGAAACTTTAACTTGGGTTCATGCAGATTCAAGATTCTCATTCTCAGATGATTTAAATGTTGGAGGTAATTTAACAGTAACTGGTACAGTAGATGGTAGAGATGTGGCATCAGATGGTACTAAACTAGATGGTATTGAAACTTCTGCAGATGTTACTGATACTGGTAATGTTCATCCAATAATAGATGCAAAAGGAATCATATCTGGTTCTGTTCAAGTAGATGGTGCAAGTATTACTAACAAAGCAGTATCATTCGGTGGAGTATCTGTAAACTTAGGTTCATCAGATGCAACTCCAGCCTTTAACTTATCAGATTCAACTGCTTATCCAGGTGATAGTAGTTTAACAACATTAGGTACTGTAACAAGTGGTAATGTAACTGCAATCTTACCAACAGGTGTTATATCTGGTTCTAGTCAACAAACATTTACATCAGCATCTTTTGCAGCAACTTCATCAGTTTCAATTCATACTTCAGAATGGATATTAGGAGCAGATGGTACAGACCACTACACATTCGCAGGTAATGGATTTACTGGTTCAATTGCAGACCCGGCTATTTATCTAACAAGAGGTGAACAATATAGATTTACAAATAAATCTGGTGGACATCCATTCCGAATCCAAACAACTGCAAATGGTTCAGCTGGTACTCAATATAGTAATGGTGTAACAAACAATGATGCAGGTAACAACGAAACATTAACTTTCAATGTACCTATGAATGCACCAACTACTCTTTATTACCAATGTACTTCACATGGTAATATGGGAGGTGCGATTTACATTTCAGACCCAACTCAATATGAAACTGTTGGAAGAGGAATATTTAGTGGTTCAGCACAAGTAACTGGTGTACAAGGTGTATCACTTACAAGTGATGAGGTTACACAACTAGCAAATATTGGTACTTCTACAATTTCAGCAACACAATGGGGATATGTAGGAAACCTTGACCAAGATTTAAGAACAACAGATGAACCTCAATTTAATAAATTAGGTGTTGGTGGTGATTCTGATGCAACATACGAATTAAAAGTAACAGGTGATATTGGAGCAACAGGAGATATTGTTGCATTTGTATCATCAGATGAAAGATTAAAAGATAATATTAAACCAATCGAAGGAGCTTTACATAAAGTTTCTCAAATAAGTGGTAACACTTTTGATTGGAATGAAGAAAAACAAGATATTTATAAAGGTAAGGATTATGGGGTTATTGCTCAAGAAATAAAAGAAGTAATGCCTGAACTCGTAGATACGAGAGATAATGGTTACCTTGCAGTAAAATATGACAAGATTGTTCCTTTACTGATTGAATCAATTAAAGAATTGAAAAGAGAAATTGAGGAACTAAAATCTAAATAGAATTTTAGTTTAACATGGCACAAACAATACATTTAAAACGCTCATCTACTCAGCATAAAGTACCGAGTACAGGTAATCTAGCTTTAGGTGAACTTGCCATCAACACTTATGATGGTAGAGTGTTTTTCAAAAAGAACGATGGTTCTGATTCCATAGAACACATTGTAACTACCGATTCCATAACAACAGGTTCAGTTTCCATTATAGGAAGTTTAGTAGTAGATGATATCACTATTGATGGTTCTACAATTTCAGATAGTGGTGATTTTACTTTAGATGTAGGTGGTGATATTACATTAGATGCCAATGGTGCAGATATCGTATTAAAAGATGATGGTACTGCGTTCGGTAGATTTAAAAGAGATACATCTGATTTTGTAATTAAATCGGAGACAAACGATAAAGATATTATATTCAAAGGAGTTGATAATAGTTCTACTATAACAGCTCTTACTTTGGATATGTCCGATGCTGGTTCAGCAACATTTAATAATCATGTAACAGTTGGTGATGATTGTACTGTTACTGGTAATCTTGGTGTAGGTGCCTTAAATGCTAGTTATGGTTTCTATAACAATACAACTTCTTATCTTAATGGGAACACAACAGTAAATGCTAATTTAACTGTTGATGCTGGTGCTATATCTATATCTGGTGATGGTGCTAACGCTGCAACCTTAACAGAAACCGGTGCAGGACTTTTAACAATAGCAACAGTTGATGATTTAGTATTAGATTCAGGAGCTGATATAACAATAGATGCAGGAGGAAATGATATAAGATTATTTTCATCTGGTACTGAATTTGGTAAATTTAAAAGTGATAGTAGTCACCTTTCATTATACTCATCAATACAAGACAAAGATATTTTATTTAAAGGTAATGATGGTGGTAGTACAATTACTGCTCTAACTTTAGATATGTCTAATGGAGGTTCAGCAACATTCAGAGATGACATTGATTTTGGTGGTAAAATTACTCAAACTGGAACAACTGCTAATACTTTTGCAGGAAGAGTAGATGTAGATGATACAACTTCATCAACAAGTAAAACGACTGGGGCATTAGTTGTAGATGGTGGTATTGGTGCAGCTGGAAATATTAATGCGGGTGGAGATGTTGTTGCATATGCTTCTTCAGATGAGAGATATAAAGATAATATTATTCCAATAAGAAATCCAAACGAAAAAATACAACAAATCGGTGGATATACTTTTGATTGGAATGATAAACACGAAATATTCAAAGGTAAAAAAGATATCGGTGTAGTTGCACAAGAAATAGAAAAAGTATTACCAGAGATAGTTGAAACAAGAGATAATGGATTCAAGGCCGTTAAATACGAAAAAATAGTTGCTCTTCTTATAGAATCTAATAAAGAACTTATCAAACGAGTAGAAGAGTTAGAATCAAAAGTAAAATAAATGTACGATGTTTATTACACAACTGGCGGTGGCCCTTATACCAACGCGGGTTCTGATAAATGGGTAAATGATTGGTTAGAATTAGTTGTACCAAAACTAGATGTAAAACCAATACTTCTTATTCATAGAAACAAACCAAACAATTTCGACCAAATTGATTATGAATTTCCAATTGAAGCTCATTGGCATGGAGATGATATAAATAAGTTTGAAGAATTATGTAAAGGTGCAAGAAGAATTAATATATTACATGGTCATTACACACCAATGAAATGTATTATAGATAATAAAGATAAGATACATTCAAATATCTTACATAATTCAGTAGACCATGTATTAAAATCTTCTGCAGGTACAGATTCAAGAGCAATACATGCACCATATATGGATTCTGCTTGGGAAAAAGAAGTTGTAGAATATTCTACTCATAATATTTGGGTTGGATTATTTGATATTCTTATTGAAAATCAAAACATTCAAAACTTTTATGAATTCAAAAAGAATTGGGATTTATCAGAATCAAATACAATAGGATTTTGTGCAAGACCAGAAGGAAGAAAAAATCCACATTATTTAGATGGTATGAAATCTTTTATGTTTACAGAAGGATTGGAAATTATGTGGTATTGGAAAACAGGACAAAAAATAGATTTTAGTAAATCTAAAATATATCACTATCATTCTGAGTTCAAAGATGAGTTTTATAAAAAGGATTGGGGTATATCTCATTCATGTTTTATTAATGAACCATTTGGTTATGGAATCTTTGAAGCAGTTGATTATGGTAAACTACCTATTTTATACGAAAATTGGTGTAAAGATTTTAAATATCCATATCGTGCAACATTCAAAAAGGATTTTGATGATATTTATAGAAAGATATGTGATGAATCCTACGAAACAAAGAAATTTTGGTTCGATAAGTTAAAATCGTACATGATAGATAATTATACGAATAAAAATCAATGGATTACTTCACTATTAAATATTTATAATATATAGGAAGATATTATGCCAACATTATCATCAGGAGATACACTCAGTTTAAAAAGTTTAGGAACAGCCACAGGTACAAGTTCAGGTAGTGGTGTTTCTCTAAATGCAATAAATGGTAGTGCTGGTTCAACAGTACAACTTTCACAATACGCAATAGATAGTGTAGGTTCAGTTAGTGGATTTACATATGTAGTTGAAAGTACAACCGAAACTTTTAGATTAAACTTTAGTGGTTCTGGTTCAAAGTTTACCGGAGCAATTGCAGATAGGTCTCCTAATTTCCAATGGAGTGTTGGAAGTGGAGCCAAAATGGCAGTATCATCAAACTCTGGAGAAACTGCTGCATTTGCTGCAAGTGCATTATCAAATGTTGGTGATGGAGAACAACAAACAGAATTACAAACAGTAGTTTCACATACTGTAAGAGTTAAATTTGATGACACATATAATGGTCATGCAACAAACTTTGATGCAAACAGAGATAAAACTGTATATGTAGTAGATTCATATGATAACAATGCTGCTTCATTATGTTTAACTGCAGATTCTCCAATAACAAAATGGGATGGAAGTATAGTTGAGGTTGGAGATTTAGATGAAGGAGATGAACTACTAGGATATAACCCAAATAATTTAAATTTAGATTCAGATGATGATTTCTTTGAATGGAATGCAAGAGATGTACATGGTGAGTTCTGTAAAGTAAAAGTAAGAGATATTATATATTCTTTTGCATCATCATATTACAACATCAATGATGGAGAAATTACAGCAACATCTGAACATCCAATGTTAGTTTGGGATAACGAACAACAAATATATAAATTCAAAGAAATTTTTAGAATAAAAGTAGGAGATAGGTTAATTAAAGCTGCTGGAGGAGTAAAAGATGGTGTGATTGAAGTTGATGTTGATAGTATTAATCATATTAAAGAAAGCGTAGAGATTGTATCTATTAATGTAGAAGATGTAGATACCTATTTAGTAAATGGATATATAACTCACAACAAAGGTGGTAGTTCACATACAGATACTTCAGCACCAACTGCAGTAACAGGTTTATCATGGAGTCAACCAACTCTTAGTTGGAGTGCATACTCCGGAGCAACTGCTTATGATTTCCAAGTTTCTCTAGTATCAAACTTTGGTTCAACAGTAGCTAATGAAACAGAATGGAGTTCAACTGATGCAGAATTAATAGATGGATATAGTTTATCGGCAGGAACTACATATTATGCAAGAGTAAGAGCAATAAAAAGTGGATTGGCAGGAACATACTCATCTACTTTATCCTTTACAACAGATTCTGCTTAGAATAAAAATTGCGTTTGACGAAAAATCTTATATTTATATATACAACTAATCATTTTAAAAATATATCAAAATGGCAAAAGAAATCAAGTTTACAAAAAAAGAATTAGACCAAATTAATGGATTAAGACAAAAAATTGGTCAATCATTCGCACAAATTGGTCAATTACACTTGGAAAAGAAAAGAAGAGTACAAGAAGTAGACCAACAAATCCTTCAAGTAGAGGGAAACTACACAACATTAGTTCAAGAAGAACAACAGTTGTTTACAGAATTAAATAAAACATATGGAGATGGGAATTTTGACCCCGAAACAGGAGTTTTCACCCCAACAGTAAAAGAATCTACTGAAGCAGTAACAACTGCTAAGTAATTTTTGTGTTTTAGAAGTTTTAAATAATACTTATATGTGTATCATTACACAAACCAGATAATAGGAGTAAAATAAAATGGCAGAAAAAATTGTATCACCTGGTGTATTTACAAGAGAGAATGACCTATCTTTCCTTTCTCAAGGAATTGGAGAAATAGGAGCAGCAATAATAGGACCTACAAAAAAGGGCCCTGCGTTCGTTCCAACTGTAATAAACACACAATCAGATTTCGATGAAATCTTCGGTACACCTGATGGAACATACTATACAGGATATACCGTACAAAATTATTTAAGAGAAGCAGGAACCGTAACAGTTGTAAGAGTTGGTCACATAGGTGGTTATACTCAAACTAATGGTATTGCTTTAAAAATTAGTGGTTCTGATGGAGGACAAGTTGTAGCTGGAACACTATTCAATTCAAGCGGTTCAGACGCTTCAGTTGGATTTAATATTGCAGCATCATCAGCTTCAATTGAATCACAATTATCAGCTTCGGCTTTCACAATTAGTGGTTCATTCGGAGAAGTATCTTCTTCAGTATTATACACTGCAGGAAATGACATTGCAGATGTATTCGGAGAATCACCATATGGACCGAAAACGGCATATGCATATAACTGGTTCCAATCAGCATCATATGACCAGAGAACTTATATATCTGATAGTGGTTCTAAAGTAATTGCAGAACAACTACCAGCACAATTATTTACAAACGATGTACAACACGCTACTACTCCATATATCGTTTCACAAAAAATCTCAGGACAAAGACACAACTTGTTTAGATTCCATACTTTAGGTGATGGTACATATACGAATCAACAATGTGTAATTTCTATATTCAATGTAAAAGAAGCTGGTTCTTCTAATGCTACTGATTATGCTACATTCTCAATTGCAGTTAGAAAATTTGGTGATACTGATAAGAGAAAATCAGTATTAGAAACATTTAATAATGTAAACCTAGACCCTGCATCACCTCAGTATATTGCAAAAGTAATCGGAGATAGAAATGTATCTATCGATGCTAATGGAAAACAAACTGATACTGGTGATTATAGAAATAATTCAAAATATATTAGAGTAGATGTTAACGAAGGATTCCCTGTAACTGCTGGACCATTTGGTCATGAGGCATACTATAATCCAGTAAAATTAACAACTGATACTGAATTATCAGCAGTTAAATTTAGAACATCATCTGATTCAAATACAGCATCAAGTAAATTAAACTTTGGTGGTATTGATTTAGAAACTGCAGTAGTTAAGAAAGATAACTTTAATTATCTTGCACCTACTCCAACAAATGCAACAACTGGTTCAAACATAGTATTTGCTTTTGACCAACAACTTTCTTATGAGTTGACTGGTTCAACAAATTCTGATGCTAAATCAATCGATGTTGCTAAAAGACAATTCTCAATAGGATTTCAAGGTGGATTTGATGGTGTTGCACCAACAATATCTCCATACTTAGGAAGTGGAATATCTGCTGGAAATTCACAAGGATTTAGTTTGGCAAGTTCAACTGCAAGTGGTTCAGTTGCTTATGTAAAAGCAATAAACGCAGTATCTAATCCAGATGATTTTGATATCAACTTGGTATCTGCACCTGGTGTTGTAAGAAGATTACATTCTTATGTGTTTGATAAAATTACTGATATGGTAGAAGCTAGACAAGATGCTTTCTTTATCGGTGATGTATCTGCACAAGATGATAGTATTGGACAGGCAATAACACAGGCTGAGGCAATTGATTCTAACTATGTAGGTACTTACTACCCGTGGGTTAAAACAATTGATGCTAACACAAATAAATTAACAGCTGTTCCACCATCAACTTTATTACCTGGAATATATGCAGCAAACGATAGAGTAGCTGCAGAATGGTTTGCACCTGCTGGGTTAAACAGAGGTGGAATTGTAGGAGCAGTTTCTGTACTAAACAGATTAACACATGCTGAGAGAGATACATTATACGAAGGAAAAGTTAATCCAATTGCACAGTTTCCAGGAGAAGGAATCGTTGCATTCGGACAAAAAACTTTACAAGATAAGGCATCTGCTTTAGATAGAATCAATGTTCGTAGATTATTGATTAAAGTTAAGAAATTCGTTGCAAGTACTTCAAGATACTTAGTGTTCGAACAAAACACAGCTCAAACAAGAAGTAGATTCATAAATACAGTACAACCGTATTTAGAAGGAGTACAACAAAGACAAGGGTTATATGCATTTAGAGTGGTAATGGATGAAACTAATAACACACCAGATGTAATCGATAGAAACATTTTAGCAGGTCAGATATTTTTACAACCTACTAAAACTGCTGAATTCATTGTAATTGATTTCAACATTCTACCGACTGGGGCTTCATTCTCGGCGTAATTAAATGAAAAAAAAGAAATTATATATTTATTAGTATAATAAGGAGAAAAACAAAATGGCAGAAGTATTAGAATTTAACGATATGTTTTATACCAACTTCGAACCGAAGATGAAGAATAGATTCATCATGGAAATCGATGGTATCCCTTCATATCTAATCAAAACAGCTAACAGACCTTCAATCCAATTTGAGGTAGTAACTCTTGACCACATAAATGTTAAGAGAAAACTCAAAGGAAAAGGTGAGTGGCAAGATGTTGAAATAACATTGTATGACCCAATTGTACCAAGTGGTGCACAATCTGTAATGGAATGGGTTAGAACATCACATGAATCCCTAACAGGTAGAGATGGATATGCTGATTTCTACAAAAAGGATATAAACTTTTATATGTTAGGACCAGTAGGTGATAAAATTGAACAATGGACTATAAAAGGTGCATTTATCAATAACGCAGTGTTTAATGATTTAGATTGGGCATCAAATGACCCGGCAGAAATCACACTAACACTATCTTATGATTACGCAATACTAGAATTCTAATACTAATAATATATTTTCAAGGAAGAAGGTTCTTTTCGTAAGAACCTTTTTTTATGTCAACTTTTTAACTTTTATATATTTATATACAAACAAATAAAAGTTATTATGGCAAATTATGATTTCCCAACAGAAGTGATAGAATTACCATCCAAAGGTAAAATATATCCAGAATCAAACCCATTATCAAAGGGTAGAATAGAAATCAAGTATATGACAGCAAAAGAGGAAGATATACTTGCTTCTCAGAATTTAATTAAAAAAGGGGTAGTTCTTGATAAACTATTCGAATCAGTAGTTGTTGATAAAGATATTGATATAAACGATATTATAATCGGTGATAAAAATGCAATTCTTTTAGCAACTCGTATTTTAGGATATGGTTCAGAGTATCAAGTAGAAATAAATGACCCGTTTAGTGGTGAACAACAGAAAACAACCATTGATTTAGCAAAAATTCAAACAAAAGAAATAGATGAAACTCTTCTTAGTAGAGATAACTTATATGAATATGAATTACCAAAAGGTAAGAAAAAAATAAAATTCAAGTTATTAACTCACAAAGATGAGAAAGATATCACTGCAGAGGTACAAGCATTACAAAGATTATCAAAAGGAAAATCTGATGTAACCTCAGATGTTACTACAAGATTGAAATATATGATACAAGAAGTAGATGGTAATGGTGATAGAGGATTCATAAATAATTTTGTAACAAATAGTTTATTGGCTTTGGATACGAGGTCATTAAGAAGTTTCATTAAAAATATAAGTCCAGATATGGATATGAAGTTTGATTTCACATCAAGCCTCACGGGTGATACGGAGACACTCGATATCCCCTTTGGGGTCTCGTTTTTTTACCCTTCCGAGTGATTATAGTATTCAATTACATAATCAAATTTGGGAAATGGTTAACTATGGTAATGGGTTTACATGGAAGGATGTTTACTTTATGCCAATCCATTGGAGAAGGTTCTACTTCAAAAAATTAGTAGATGCTAAAAAGAAAGAAAAACAAGAGATAGACAAATCCAAAAAAAGACCTAAAGGACCAAATGTAAGAGTGAGGAAGTAATTTCCTCACTTTTTTTATGCTCTATATTTATATAAGAATAACTAACTAGGAAAGTCATATGAAAGAAAATAAGAAAAACGAAGGATTATTCTCAGCAACTAAAAAATTTAGTGATGCCTTTTTTAATGGACTTCAAAAGAATACTGCTAATAAAGTAATCAAGAAAGCTCAATCGGCAAAAGTAGACCCAAAAGTTTTGGCTACTATGAAAAGAATTGAGAAAGAAAAGAAAGAACTAGATAAATTATTAGGATTATAATTTTAGATGGCTGCTAAAGATGAACAAAGAATAAAAGAACTTCTTGAGTCACAAAAGAAACTTAAGAAAGATATCCTTGAACTCATATCGAAGGGTTCATCAGCTAGTGCAGATGAAAAAAAGAACTTATCTGAACTAAGAGCAGAATACAAACAATTATATATTGATATAAGACAAGGTCAAGCAGAACAATTAAGAGGATTTGCTGAACAACAAAATGCAAATAAATCACTCTCTGGTATCTATGCAAATTTAACTTCATTAGAAGAAGATAGAATTCAGAAGAGTATGAAATTCAAATCTCTTACTTCAGACCAACAAACTGCAATTGCAAGAGTTGCTGAGTTAAACAGAGGAATGGCTCAGTTAACTTCCGACCAAACAATAGAAAAACAAGCTTACATGATGGAGATTGATGCCGAAATGGCAAAAATCGGTAAAGTTCATCATACACAACAATCTTTAGTAGATAATTTAAATCAGCAAACTCAACAAGCTGAATCAATGAGTAATCTAACACAACAACAAAAAGATGCTGCTGAAGGATTATTATCAGTACAACAAAAAATTCAAGATGTAGTAGGAGGAGTATTAGATACATTCTCAACACTAACATCAGGTCCGATGGGATTCTTAGGTACTGCTCTTATTGGTGCTGGATTCGCGATGGATAAAATATCCGCAACCGCTAGAGAGACTGGATACTTCTTTAATGAAATGGCTCTAAGTGCAACTGCATTTGGATTGGTATTCGATGAAGCTCAAGCTGTTGCAAAAGGATTATCAACTGAGTTAGGTGGTGTAGAACAAGCAACTTTTGGAGCACAACTTAACGCTAACTTATTAGCAGTTAACTTAAATCTTAGTGGTGGTGAAACCGCAAAATTAATCGGTGGATTTGCAAGATTAGGTGATGGAACGGCACAGGCAGGTGCTGATATGGCTCAGTTAGTTCACGATGCATCGAAGGCAGCAGGTGTTATTCCTGCAGATGTTGCTGGAGATTTAGCAGCAAATACTGAAAAGTTTGCCGAGTATGGTAAAGATGGTGGAAAGAATATGATTCAAGCAGCAATTGCTGCAAAGAAACTCGGTTTAGAAATGTCATCCTTAACAAATGTTACTGATGGTTTATTAGATATTGAAAACTCATTAACCTCAGAACTTGAATTAGGGGCATTACTAGGAAAAAATATTAACTTCGAACAAGCAAGAAGATTAGCATATGAAGGTGAGATAGGTTCAGCAGTTAAATCAGCAATACAACAATTAGGTGGTGTTGAAGAATTTAACAAAATGGATATCTACCAAAAGAGAGAAGCAGCAAAAGCATTAGGATTATCAGTTGAAGAACTTCAGAAGATGACATCCAATATGGATAAACTAAATGCGGATGGTTCTTTACAAGTAAGTACATTTGATAGAATAGGACAAACTCTATCTGCAGTTGCAAAAGGACCACTTGGTTCATTTATGAAAGGTGTTGGTGGAGCTGCAGTTGCAATGGGACAGATGGGATTCGATGTAAAATCAATGGCCTCAAAAGTACCAGTACTTGGAAAATTATTTGATAAACTACCTGGTAAGGGAGCAGCAGCTGGCGGAGCACCATCTGTTGCAAAAACTCCAACAGTTCCAAAAGGTGGTGGAGGTGCAATCGCTGGTAAAGGAAGTATAACTCAATCAATGAGTAAAATTAATATGAATGCAGTTCTAAAAGGAGCAGCAGCATTAGTAATAGTTGCAGCTGCAGTATTTGTATTTGGAAAAGCAGTTCAAGAATTTATGAAAGTTAGTTGGAGTGCGGTTGGAATGGCAGTAGTATCAATGTTAGCATTAGTTGCCTCAGTTGCTCTTTTAGGTGCGATTATGATGAGTGGTGTTGGAGCAGTTGCAATACTTGCAGGAGCAGCTGCTATGTTGGTGATTGCTAGTTCGGTATTAATATTAGGACATGCACTTCAGGCAATAGGAAAAGGATTTGAAATGATGGGAGCAGGAATTCAAACTTTAGTACCTAACCTTACTGCAGTAGGTAGTTCTGTATTAGGATTAGTTGCAATGATTGTTCCGATAGGTTTACTAAGTTATGCTCTATTAGGATTATCTGGTTCTATTATGGTACTTGCAGGTTCTCTTGCTTTCTTAGGAGTTGCAGGTCTTGCAGCGTTACCTGCATTAATGGGATTACAAATGATTGGTGGTATTTCTGCAACAATTGGAGGATTGTTTGGTGGTGGAGATGAAGGTGGTGGAGATGAAGAAGGTGTTGTAAGTGAAATACAAGGGTTAAGAGAAGATTTAGCAAATGGTAAAATTGCAGTTTATTTAGATGGTGCAAAAGTTTCAAGTGGAATTAGAAATGTAGTTAATGGTACAAGTGTTAACTCGTATGGATTATAAGATATGCCAACAATATTAGAATTATTTCAGAATAGTACAGTAAGTTCACAAGTAGAAACTGGTGAAGTAACTATTGTGAGTCAAGAGCAAGATGGTATAAGAAAACAGTCAAAATTAGATATACCATCTCCTATATTGTATGGAAATGAGGCAACACGAATAACAAATAGAACAACTCAAGCAGTTGAAAAACAAAGACAAGGAAATAGTTCTGCACCCGCAGATGGTGGATTAGTTGGTAAGGCTATGGGAAAACTTACTGGTGGAAAGATAAACTCAATATCAGAAGCTAGAGATAAATTCAATAGTACTTTAGGTATACCAGTAAATCTAATCCCTAGCGATGTTGTTAGTGGATTAAACGAAGGAAATGTAGTAAATACCTCTATAACATTAGAAACCATCTTAAAAGGTGGTGCTGGAACTGGATTAGGTAAGTTCCTAAAGAACACTGGTGGTGGAAATCCATCACAAATTGCAAAACAGGCAGTTGGTAAAGGAATTAACTTAATAAAAGGTGAAATAACCGGAGCTTTATTTGGTAAAAAGGCTGGAGATTCTCAAAATAAAGGAGATTATGATGGATTAGTACCAAATTATGGTAATGAAGTTGCAAACAGACAAGATATACAAGAAAAGAAACCACAAAAACAAGGTGGTTTTATATACTCATCAACTGTTGATTTAACTGCAGAGGCAATAAAAGATAGATACGATTTAAGTACTAAACTTGATTATGTTAATCAATTATACTTAAAAGGTGCATTTACAACACCTCCATTCGTAATAGGTAAAAACCAAACAATATCAGAAAACAGATATAATTCTGATGAAACTCGTTCAGGTAATAAACCAAACATATATACAAAAGTATCAGAAGATTTAGTTGTAGATGATTCTCAAGATTTAACAATTAATATTGATAAAGTTTCTTATCAACCAGCAAGAGGTGAAGATAAGTTATTTGGTGATACTTCTGCAGCGTTTAGATTTAAACCAAGTGATAATTTTGATGGAGATGATTTTGATAAACAAAGAGATTCAGAAAACAAATACTCAACAAATGATGATGTTATTTCAAGAACATTAGAAGGTGCAAGGGGTATAACAAATAAAAAAGATATAATAAATCAATCACCAGTATCAGATGAAGATATTTTAGTAGATGGAGGAACTCCATTAGAAGATTTTGATTTAATACCACTTGTAATTAAAAATACTTATAGTGGTAAAAGGGCACATTTTAGATGTTCTATCAATGGATTAACAGAAACGACAACCCCATCATGGGATAGTTCTAAATTTTTAGGAAATCCATTTAATTTATACACATATAGTGGAGTAGAAAGAAGTGTTTCATTTAATTTACAATTGTTTTCACTTAATGCAAATGAACTTGTAAGTAATTGGGAAAAATTAAAATTCTTAACTTACTTATGTTATCCAACTGCTTATCAAGATGATAGAATAGGATATGTAGTACCACCTTTTATAAAATTTACTTTAGGTAATATGTACAATCAAAAAGATGGATTCGTAGAATCATTATCATATACAATACCTGATAATAGTACATGGGAAACTGGAGATGGAACACCTCCTGCAGATAATGAATATATTCAAAAATTTAATGTTACTGAACTAACACCAGCAGATTTAAAAGGTTACAAATTACCTAAATTTATTGATGTTGCACTAACAATTAAATTTGTTGAACAAAGAAGTACAACAGGTTTATCAAGAATGTATAGTTTTAACTCATTAACTTAATATGGCTAGATACGATAATAACGAGACAAAAAAACTATTAGATGGTAGAGTGGTATATAGAAGTAAAATATATCCAGAGATACCTCTAAGAGATGATGATAAGTATGTAGTAACCCAAACGGGTGATAGATTAGACACTTTAGCTAATCAATACTACAACGATTCAACATTATGGTGGATTATTGCATCTTCTAATAATCTACATAGTGCATCTATTGGTCTTGAGGATGGAACTGTTTTAAGAATTCCACAAAACTATATAGAAATACAAAAGAATTTTAATAAATAAGATGATATGTCATTTAGTTATTTTGCATCACCAGAAGCTTATATAAAATCTGAAATAGATTTACGAAAAGGAAATATCCTTTATGGTAGTAAATTAAACGCTTGGATACGAGTAACTTCAGGTGTTGGAAATGGAATGGTGATAACATCAAACCCAAATCTACCTTTATTTTATGCTGCAAATGCAATCTATGGTGGAATAGGAGCAGAAGGTGGTCAATTAGGAGCCGTTGAAGGTGAAACTGAAGAAGGTGGTAGTAAACTTGTAGATATACAAGGTAAAGAGATTGAATTTAAAGATGATAGATGGGGTAGACCTAGACCTATTATAAGTGGTATTGATGTAAGCGAAGGTAATAATGGATTATCTAAAAAATGTGAATTACAAATTACTTGTTTTTCTTTAGACCAAATGATTGAAATCCAAAAAAAGTTTGGAGAACCTGCACATTCGGTATTTCTTGAATTTGGATGGAATACTGAAAAAGGAGTAAAAGGTGTAGTAGATTTATCAAATGTTGAAGAAGTTGTAGCGATGAGAAATCTAGCAGATATCCAAGAGGCTAGAAAAAGGGCAGAAGGACATTATGATAATTTTTTAGGTAGAATCACTGGTGGAAGTCTTTCAGTAGAAGGTGGAGAAAAATTTATAGTAACTTCAAAACTCACTGGTGTGGGTGATTTGGCTGCATATCTTCAAGGACAAAAAGGGCCAAAAGATACAGAAGCTAAAACAACAGTAGGTGGAAAATCTTTTTGGTGGGTAGGTGGAACTTGGAATGACCAAAAAAGACAATTCCAATATTTCTTTAATGATTTACCATCTTACAATAGAACAGAGGGAATGAAAGGTTTAGTAGAAAATCCATATTTTACAAACGAATATAATTTCATAAACTTTGATGAGGAACTCAGAGAAGATATGGGTGATGAAACTGTTGATAGTAAGATTCGTAATCCAGATGGTGATAAAGTAAATGTACCTGGTAATACTCCACTTATAGGTAATGAAAGATTTGTTAAGTTAGATGTTTTCTTCTCTGCAGTTTTGGCAGTAAATCCAATTCCAACAATAGTAGATGAAAAAGGAACAACAGTTGAGGGTGGTATTAGATATCATAGAATTCCAATTCGTGGACATAGACATATATTTAGTACAGATAAAACAAAATTATTAATCCCAAACAACCAAATGCCTGATTTTGGATTGTGGTCTATACTACAAGGTAAAGAACCACCATCACCAGATGCTAATGAACCTAGAGATATGAGTTATTTTGGTATAAGTTTCCCATCAGAAAAAAAGTTTGACCCAAATGATGCTGGAGTATTTACAGAATTAGATAAATTAGAGGCAGGTGATTGGGGATATCTCGATGATTTGTATGTTAATTATGATTTTGCAAAAGGTATTTTAGAATCAAAAACAAATAAAACATATGATGTATTTATACAAATACTTAATGGATTATCTGCTGCATCTAATAATATGTGGCAATTTGAAATAGAAAGACATTATTGTGATGAATATGATTTATTTGGAGAAAAAACAGGTAGAAGAATAGAACAATTGGTGGTAATAGATAAAGCTTTATCATGTCCATCACCAGGAATTCCACCATTAGAAATGGTTTTAGGAGGAGAACAATCAGTATTTTTAGATGCATCCTTACAATCAGATATACCAGGAGCTATGATGGGTATTGTTACAATGGGTAAAGCATCTAATGGAAAAATCCAAGTAAGTCCTGATGGAACTGTAAGTGCACCAAAAACTGGTAGAGGATTATTTACAAATGAAGTAGATTGGATAGGTTCTAAAATTAACCAAGATAATCAACAAGGAGTAGAACAAAATCCACAATCTGAAGGAAGTGAAGAAGAAAAAATTGCATCAATGTATTCTGTATTTCAAGATAAAGTTGGTGTATATCCAAATAGTATTAATAGTAGTGCAGATGATTTAGATGCAAGAGGTACTTCTGATAAGTTATTAATGGCAATTTATGATGACCCAGATTTATTAAGAACATGGAGAGAAAAAGATGGTCAACAATCAACAAATGCAGAACATCAAGTTGGACAAGCATTGCTACCTATTAAATTTTCATTTACTATACATGGATTAAGTGGTTGGAAACGAGGTGATAAATTTAGAATATTAGGATTGCCAGAACAATATGATAATGGATTTTTCCAAGTTACACAAATAAATCAACAATGTGAAGGTATGACCTGGAAAACACAAGTGGAGGGACAATTTAGAAATGTATCAACATAATGGATAGAAAATTAACAGACCCAAATAACTATATACCAAATGGATGGTTTAAATTACCAAATGGAAAACTAGCAAGAAAATCTGATACAAATCAAGAAAATCCTATGGTAACTAACTATAAAAGTTTATTAAATAAATCAAAACAAGAATTTAAAGATATAAAAATTAGACAATCTAAACCAGAACTTCTTGAAAAAGATTATAAAGTTGGTTCTATAAAAAGATATTTTATACAAAAATCAAATGATAAAGAATCACCCATATATGAGGTAAATAGAAGAGAAAGTTCAAAATATTCAAGAAGTACTAGATATAATTTAGCAGTAATAGATTGGGTAATATCTGGTGGAGATAACTATAAAATAACTGATGATGTTACTCAAGTACTTACACCAGAACAAATGAATCAATTAAGTATTGCAAATGTTTCAAATATAATGCCTAATTTAAAATTATATTTACCAAATCTACTGCAGTATTATAAAAGATAAAATATGATTAAAGAAATATATGTAAATGGTTCATCATTTACACATGGTTATGGATTAGACCTTCCATCTTTTTTAAAAATACTAAACAAATCTGAATCAGAGTATCCTAAATGGGATGCATCAGAAGAAGAAAGAACTAATTTTCGTATATCTAATAACTGGCCATCACTACTACAAGAAAAAATTAAATTACCATTAACCAATGAAGCAGATTATGGTGGTTCTTGGGAACGAGTATTAAGAATGACTACAGATTTTGTATTGAAACACGAAAATCCATCTGAAGTTTTATATATCTTAGAAATGCCAAATGCAGTTCGAAAAGATGTATGGTCAATTGAAGATAGTAGATATAAAAAAGTAACTGGTCAAACTGGTTGGGGAGAACCATATTCACAAAATGAAATAACTGCAATAGAAAATTGGTATGTCCAGTTTGAAGATGATATCGCTAACTTTCAAAAAGAAATAAGAAGATTAATAGAATATTCAAGTTGGTTAAAATCTTTAAATTGTAAACATTTAATTATTCCAACAGAACAATTATTACATCTAATACCAGATGGTGAATTTGGTGCAACTGAGTTCATGAAGATAACAGAATCAGAATTAAAAAAATTGGATTTAAATTTAATTAAGTTCAAAGTGGATAGAGCACATCATGGATGTAGTTTATTACCAAACGATAAATCTGATTTTTCACCACACGAATATTGGACAACTAATTTACTTGTTTATTATAATGATTTTATTGGAGGAGGATTTAATATCGAAATATCACCAAATGTAATTGATAAACATCCGAGTTTATTAGGACATAAAAAAATATCTGAACAAGTTTATAACTATATTCAATACTTTTTAGAGAATGATAGATAAATCTAAATACATATGTACAACACCCTTTGGATATACAGAAGTTTTTGATGACAAACAATTCCTTTGTTGCCCAGGTTGGTTAAAGGAAGATATATACGAAACAGATAATATCAAGGAAAACTTTAATTCTAAAAAATCACAAAAAATAAGAGAATCTATTTTAGATGGTTCTTACAAATATTGTGATGAACACCAATGTCCACATTTATCTGGTTTTAAACAAAACAAATTTATTGATAACAGATTCGTACCTAAAAATAAAGAAAGTTTACAAAGATTTAAACCTAAATCAAAAATAAACATGGTTAATTTTTGTTTTGATAGAAGTTGTAATCTTCAATGTCCATCTTGTAGATTAGAATTGATAAATTATTTAGGTAAAGATAGAGATGGAGTGGATGAAAAATTAAGACAAGTAAATGAAGAGATTTCAGAAACAATAAAAAGATTATATCTTAGTGGTTCTGCAGACCCATTCTATTCTAAATCATTTAGACAGTTTTTAATTAACTTTGACCTCAAAAAGTATCCAATGATGGAAAGAATACATATTCATACTAATGGTATTTTATGGACACAGAATCTTTGGGAAAAAATGAAACCAATACATCCATTTGTTAAATCTTGTGAAATATCAATAGATTCATCTACAAAAGAAACTTATGAAAACTTAGTTAGAATCGGTGGACAGTGGGATAAATTAATTGATAATCTTGATTTTATAATTAATATACCAAATATAGAGTATTATATATTCTCATTTGTTGTTCAAGATACAAATTACAAAGAAATGTTTGATTTTTCTCAATTAATTAACAATTTAAATTGGAAAGATAACAAAAGAGTTAATATTTTCTTCAATCATATAACAAATTGGGGCACATATACAAATGAAGAATATGAAATAAAAGATGTATCCAATCCAAAAAATCCTAAACATACTGATTTTCTTAACCACTTAGATAGAATAGTAAAAGTTAAAAATGTATCACATAATTTCAATCATCTAATACCAGCGGTAGAAAAAACATTATTTTAAAAAAATCAATATATATTAGTATAAACAAATAAGTTACAATGAACTATCTTACCGAATTAGAAAAACAACAATTACATTTTGATTGGAGATACAAAGGAGTATCTATTTTAAACCTATTAACAGAATCAGAAACTAATGCAATAGGAGATGAATTAGAAAGAATCAGAACTACAAGACAAGTAAACGATACAAAAGGTGAATGGGGAGAATATGACCCATTTATGTATCCACATAAACAATCAAAAGTACTTGATGGATTAATGAAACACCCTAAAGTAATAGAAGCAGTTGAATTTTTAATGAATGGAAAAGTTTTTGGTGTTCAAACTTGGGCATATTTTAAACCACCAGGTCAATTAGGTAGAGATATGCATCAAAATATATTTTATACACAATGTAAATCTAATGAAATAATAAATGTTTCTATTGCATTAGATAATCATGACCCTAATAATGGTTCTGTTTGGTATTTGGAAGGTTCACATAGATTAGGAAAATTACCTATTGAAGTAGATGAAGTGAGAGCAGGTTCAAATCCTAAGAATTGGAGAAATGAAAGAGGTAAACCTTGTGTATTACCAGATGACCATAATTTTCCACATATAGATGGGTATTTAAGAAAAGGACAGGTTGCATTACTTCATTCTAATGTAATACATGGTTCTGAAGAAAACAAATCCCAAAGATTCAGACGAGCATTCCTAACAGGTTATATAAAAGAAGGTGCAAACTTTGCATCAGGTAACCACATGAAGAGAGAACCAATTGATGTAGGTTCTGCAAAAATTTCCTAAAAAGACCATTGTAGTCTCGGCTTTTTTTTGTATATTAGCTATGTAATAATAATTAACATAGATAAGATATGAAACTAAAATTAAACGATAAAGTAACTTGGAAAGATAAGTATGGTAGAATCCTACCAGGAATAGTAACAAGTCTTGATAAATTCACAAATTGTGTTGATGTTGATTTGAATGGATGTATTCAGTTGAGTGCTCCTTCTTTCTTCCCATATAGTAACGAATGGAACAATGTAATAATTGACCCCTTCCAAGTAATAACAATTGAATAATTAATTGAAAATAATTCACTTTTTATTTGGAAGTCTCGGCTTTATTTCGTATATTAGCTATGTAAGATTGAGATAAAAGTTAAACCCTAAAATAAATTAAATGAGTAAAAAAGTTAAAATATCAATAAAGGGAACAGAGTTCCTTATTCCTTCCACTTTCATCAATTATGATGAAAAAACCCCTTATATTTATATGAGAGCTAAATTAGCTGCTAGTATAATCAAACAATATGTTAAAAAAACTTATCCAAACTTAAAGGTTTGGTCTAAATCCTCTGTATATAGTGGAGGTTCTTCGGTTGATGTTGATGTATGTAATCCTGATGGTACTTCGATAACAGATACAAAGATTTGGGATGATATTTCATCTTGGAAATCTATCCTACAAGGCGGTTCATTCGATGGTATGTATGATATCTACAATTATAGAGAAGATTCTCCTACTACTGATAAAGGAACTCCTTTAAAGTATTTCCCTTCTTATGTTTTCATAAATAACAAACCTAAATGGGGTTCTTGGGAATATTGGTTAAATCAATGGAACTTAAAAGATGAATATTATCAAGGTACTATTAATACAATAGATGAGTTTTTATCACATAATAAAACTTATATGACTGATAAAGAATATAGTTTAGTTAGTTCAAACTTTAAATCATTATAATATGAAAGTACTAATAAAACCTGAAATAACAAAACCTTGGTCTAAAGAAATGTATGATTACAATGACAAGGTAGCTGATATGATGAAAAATGAAATCACCAAATCAATTGTTAAATATCAAAATGATTTTGATAAACTCAACGAACTAATGGAGTTGTGTGGTGGTATTAAGTATGGTGATGGATATACTATTGATGACCTTTATCGAGATGTTCATGATGAAGTTGATAATGTTCAAAACTATTGGTTAAGAGATGAATATCCATATCAAGTTGATAAAGGATTAGTAAAAGATATAGGATATGAATTTATAGGATATTAATATGAGATTAGGATATAAAAAATTTAAAGAAATAAAAAAATGGTATGGCTCATCTGATTTCGAAATTGGATATTTCGAAGATGGATTATCATTGAGGTTTGGTTATTGGAAAGATATCGACCTTGATGGATTAAAAAAAGTTTTACCCAGTCACTTAACTATTGTACGAAAATTAGTAGATGAGTGTGAATTTGGTTCACCTCTATACAATTACGAAGTTTCATACAATCCATTTAAATAAATTAAAATATAAAATTATGTGTATACCAGGAGCAATATTTGAATACGAAGAAAACCAAGAAAACGAAGGATTAGTATATATCGGTGATATCTTAGACTATGGAGATGGTTGGGTAGATATGGAAACTGCTGAAATGTTATTAGCAGAAAATGGATAGTTGGTATTATAGAGAAATGGGTTCTCGAAATAAAAAAACCCAAAAACTATCTTACTACAATGTAAGAGTAACCGATTACAAAATAGATGATTGTGAGTGTATGGCTAGGCAGTTTAGACCTCATTCACCTTGCAAACATATGAAGAGATTAAAAGAAA
>MDTB01151829.1_pt1 | contig 24625 bp, 64 predicted proteins | sample 811161 | NCBI WGS metagenome assembly MDTB01 (sample SAMN05326650, study PRJNA326480) | marine metagenome | isolation source: seawater | place: Mediterranean Sea | collected 2009
TTAAAGCTGGTCAATACTGGGTTACTTGTCTATGGAGCGATGGCTGTGTCGAGGGGATCGGCGCAGGTGACTTAGAGGTGATTAATGAAAGTCGGTGATTCAGTTATTCTTCGTGGGGATGATATAGATCTATGGAATAGGATAGGTCTTGTATTGGGCTTTAAGTCCTCAGCGTATGAGGAACATGACTATCTTCGAGGGCTTCACGACGGTATTGTGGTCGTTTTTTGGGGAGAAGATTTTCCTTATGAGGAAGAATACTTTGAGCAGCTGGAGGTCATTGGATGAAAGTCGGTGATAGAGTAGAAATGTCTCCAATGTGGAAATATGACAATGCTATCGGCACGGTCACTAAGCTTACAAGAGACGGATACACGGTCATTATCTGGGATGGTGTTAATGGCGAGTGGCACTACACTGAAGAGCAATCAAAACGACTAAAATTACTACAAAAATAATTCTGACAATCGTGCAAAAGACGGCCGAAATGGTGTATAATATAATTGAAGATAAGGAAAGGACTGCTTCAAGATGAAAGTCGGAGAAAAAGTAATACACAGAGAGTTTCCACACGGCCCTGCGGGACGTGTTGTGGCAAAAACTAAAAAGTGGGGACATGCACTTCCCACATTTCTTGTCCGCTGGGACGGTGATGGTCGAACATCACGTCATATCGAGGGCGCATTACAGAAGGTGAATAAATGATGATGTTACCGAAACCACCAGTCACTAAAACGAAGAAGCCGAGCTGGAAAACTATCGCCAAGCACTATAAGGAAGGTCTTCTTCAGGTGTTCGGTGGTGATCCCGACGCACCGGATGAATATTTGGTCAAGGCCTTGAAGAAGGACGTCCACAAGAGCTCTGAAGCTCCCGGTCAATGGTCTCCGCACTCAATCCTTGAGATTTACTGCGAGGGAGGGATCCCTAATGCAACTGACATTAACGAGTTTCCTCCGATGCCAGAGTTTGGATTCAAGGGTGGGTGTTTCTACAACTCTGACCAATGGGCAAAGGTTGACCAATACGTTAATCAGACTCTCGCACTTGAAGGGTACGCCTACCGAGTGTATCATGAACCCTACAACGCTGCAGTTGTTAACATCGGCTGGAGTTAATATGACAGAAATCGATAGACTTATTGCTATGCTAGAACCAAGTGCTGAGGAAAATACTGTCCTTTTTGTTCGAGAACAGCTTGGAAAGTTACTTCATGGCGCGTACACAAACGATTACGTTCCGCGAGCGAAGCTTGACGATGAAGTATTTCCTGAGGCGATTGACGCTGAAATCAATATTGAAAATGACTGGTCTTGTACTGGACAAGGCGAACAGCTCAAAGACTGGAACCCTAACGACCCGGCGAATTGGTAATGGAAACGATCACGATCACTGAGGCTCACGCCGTTGTTTTCGGCTCAGACGGACTGGGTAGCGAAACGATTATCAACCTTCTTAAGCTTGAAGTGCTTAAGCTTCCTAACAGAAGCGTGAAAGGCAAGACAGGAAAAGACATCGGGTGGCTCGTCCATAAAGATGCAAAAATCACCCAGGACTTTCGTTATGAACCTTAAGCGAACACGAAACAAACTGCTTAAAAATGGGTTTATCCCACACCACCAGACTAGTCGTCACGATACGTGGATGGATATGCAAGAAGGTGGAACAGACATCAGCTTCTATCATGATGGTGAAACGCTTGTAGATGGTGCAATAAAGGTACACGGCCGGCGACCTGATAATATTCAGGCTGACGAGTTTAATTCATCTTGGTGTCGCAGCGTAAAGCTAGCGATTAATTTGAGTCGTGTATGAAAGTCGGTGACTTAGTCAATTTCTTTTCAACATTCTGGAATGCAGCAATGAAAAAATATGCCAACCCGGGAATTATTGTTGAAGAAGACGACAGTCACAGGCAGGTTAGATACACGATCTTATGGGCAGATGGAAGAGTGACAATTGAACACTCTGGTTTGCTAGAATTTGCTGAGCCAATTCCAGCGGGATCAAAAAAATGATTATCAAAGGTCTACAACAGAAGTCTTATTTTACTGGAAACTGTTTTGAATACGGGGACGCTCGAAGGGCTGATAGGGGAGACAGCGGTCTTCACGATATGATGATGAACCACTTCCTCAGCCTCGTTGATGGAGTTGTTGATTATTATGGCGCAGATGCAGGTGAAAGTGAATTCAAGGTTGACGGGATGGTCTTTAAAGTTCTTGAAGACCCTGATGACGGCTATCGATCTCATCTTGGAACCATTGAGTACAGTAATGAAAGCGAAGGAATATTCTTTCATAGACCAATTGCGAAAGTTAGGATTGAGAGTTTTCAGAATGAACCCTCAAGCGATCCTGATGACTACTTAGCGACAGGTTACTGTGAAGGTTATCGTCTTGTCGACATAACTGACGGTCACGAGTGGCTGATATTCGGAACAGCAAACACAAATGATTATTACCCGTATTTTGTCTTTAAACACTCACCCAAACTCGAAGAGAAATAAATGATACTTATCCAATGCAGCTCTAAGAACATCGCGACTATTAGGGAGTTTGTGAAAGAAGGTCGTAAGATCAAAGCCATCAAGCTTCTTAGGGCGACAGGTCGTATTCCCGGCAATGGTGACAAGATTGGTCTTAGAGAAGCAAAAGATGCTGTTGAGCGCCTGAGTGGTCAAAGGCCAGATGCTCCGGCACGAATCGTTCCTAGCTTGAGAATTCTCTCTTTCAAGATTGAGTGTGAAGAAGGAGTGGTCGAAGTTGACCTTGACGGTTTGCAGCTTCGACTGCTAGAGGGCCTCTCTGCTTTACCGCTTGATTCGGTTGCAGAGATGACGAAGGTCGTTACGTTTATCAGAGAATGGCAGGGAGCTGACAATGAAATTGATTTATAAGACTCTTATTCTGTTGTGTTTTACATCGACTGCACATGCTGAGTCTGGTTGGTGGCCTGGGATGGTTTACGAAGATAGACAGCTGTCATTAGCACCCGCGGGTATTGAGGTGGAGCCATGGCGAAGAGCTTGTGCTGAGATCTTTCAAGATATTCTCAGCATACAAGACAAGCGTGAAAAAATCAGGACGCAGATGAAAGAAGATGCTCAGCTTTACAAAGCACGAAAGCTCTGTAAACCGATCCCGCGGTTCTTTGGTTTCTGCCAAGATGACTTGAAATTTAGCCGTATTCATAACAGGTGGTTGCAACAAGAAAATTATCTAGCGACAAAAGTAAATGCCCTGTATGCTCAGGGTGACGTTGCAGGTTGTTTTGTTGAGGTAGGCGCATGAATGAGATGACGACAGATGACAATATACACTCATGTACGTTAAAGAATGGAGACATTGTTTATATTCGTACCTTCGACCAGCTCCACCACAGCATGGACGGTCTCGGTGAAGGTGTAGTTGTAGCCTACAGGGAGCATGACCCGAGTCGTGACCATCCCTGGTTTGGTGATACAGCACATGTTTTATGGGGCACCGGAGAAGTAGATGAACATTCAGCTCGTACATTGCGTCATGCTGCATGCAAGCATCCTGGCGAATGCAAAAGGAGATAGCCAGTGAAAGTGGGTGATTTAGTACAACCAAAAAAGGGCCCTCTGATTTGCTGGGGTGTGGGTCTAGTAATAGACTGTATGGAAATGGACGACGGATTTTATGAATTTGAAGTGCAATTCGAACACGGCGTTGAGTGGGTGAGTGATCTAGAATTGGAGATGGTAGATGAGAGAAGGTGACATGGTTCGCTTTCGAGCTACTCACTGGCTCGGTGGTGCTGGATTACCCGAAGAAGAGCGCCCATGGCTCGTTGGTCTTCTTATTGAGTATCATACATGGGAAAAAATTGCGACTGTCATGTATAAAGGTGAGCTGCTAAGGATCGCTGCAAGGAATTGCCAAAAAGCGTCCCAGGAAAGAGAGTTATGACGATCATATTTAGAAGTGGGTCCGTCTCTCACTTTGATAAGCCTACGGGCAACCCATGGACGTCACACCAACCCTCGGGAGTGAGGCGCGGTAAGGGTCAAAAATCAACATTCCATCCCAGTGAGAGGCGGGCCTTTTTTAATTTTTTTTTAGATAATAGTGCAAAAAGTCCTAGAAATATGGTAAAATATAATTGAACGGTGGGGAAGGGGTCACTCTTCTCCAATCACTAAGGACAAAAAATGCCTCGTAAATCTCGCGAACTCCGTCGAAACCAAGCTAGCGCTCTTGCCGATGCTTACGGAGAAGCCAACCTTTCCGACGACTACCGCGCTCGCTTCGTACGCGACATGGTTGCTCGTCTTGACCGTAATAAGGGTCTCTCCAAGCGACAGCGGGAGTGGCTTGACACTCTCATTGAAGAAGGGGTCCCAACCCCCAAGGGCAATCTCGAACTCTTGGCAGAGCTTGAGTCTGCACAGACGATCCCTGGCGTTCCCTCGAGGGACGTACAAATGCTCGGCGAGTTTGCTGGCAAAATCCGTCGTGGCTGGTCGCTTAGCGAAAAGCAAGAGCGATGGATGCTCGGAATGCTCGCAAATGCCGAGCGAATCCGGGTTGAGGGTCCATGGACTCCAACAGCAGATCAGCTTGTGAAGCTAGAAGCATGTGTTAAGCTGGCGAAAGCCTACAGCCCCACACACTGGGGTAACAATCCTGGGACCTACAAGGCAGTCCAGGCTGTGGCTGAGTATCTTGCAAACGGCGGCACAATCGAAGAATGGCACGTTAACAAACTGCTCAAGGCGATGAAGGGTAAGCTTCGAGAGTTGTTCGAGGTTCCTTACGTTACGCCCGAAAAGCCTTGCTGGGCGCTAGAAGGCGGTGACCATTACACTGCTGCAGCGCGCCACTGGGGGCTGGCAACTGTTATGGGCGCGCCATCTGTCAACAACCAAGGGCAGATTGTCTACCCTGTTCTTATGGGGTCCGGTGCGTTGGCTGACGTCACCCGTCAACGTCTTGCAAAGCGGAAGCCCCGCTAAGGAGTAAAATGCAGAAAGATTATTCAACTCACCTATTCATAAGTTACGTCTTGTGGTTCTTTTGGGGGATCTTCGGTGTTCATCGATTTTTTAATCGTCGATGGGTATCTGGAATTCTCATGTTGTGTACCGGCGCGATGTGCGGCATTTGGTGGATCATTGATTTGTTCTTAATGCCGTCAATCGTAAAAGATAATCTCAACGGAGTGGAGTCGCTTTGAGCAAAACGAAAAAGGAATTAGAGAGAGTCCAGCTTTATTACCTCGACAATCTTAGGATTGCGATGACGAAACTTAAGAATGTCGCTGAGCGAACGCTGACGAAGATTGAAACCGACGGTGTTGATGCCTATTATTCAGCAAACTCAGATATTTACGTTGCCCTGTCAGATGCGTGGAGGGCCAGTTTGGGATTGTCTGAGATGAAGCGTCTACAAATTCATATTATCGGTAGGGAAAAAGATGTCAAGGATGACTGATGTTGTTGTATGCGTCGGAGTTGGTTTATTCATAGGGTTGGCTTTGCACTACGCTTACGTCAAGCCACATAGCGAAGCAAGGAACGCTATTGTTAATTGTATGGTAGAAAACGGTATCGTTCTGGACCAACATGTCGTGGACCAGACCGACGTTGATAGAGCTCGCGAGATTTATGAATTATGCGTGGCTCTTACGAATCCTGGTAAAAAGTAAAACAATCCCTCGAGTCACCATACCTAAATTAGAGGGGAAAAAACAATGACTAAATTTGGCTTAATGCTTATTCCATTGCTAACAGCTGGCTGTGCAATGAAGAGTGTCAATAACTGCCCACCGCTTAATGCAAGGACCGCGATGCTTCAAGAGTTCGAACCCTCTGGGTCTCCGTGCACTGATTTCGTACAAATCAATCTTCTTAATGCAGGCTGCTCTGATTTAGTTACATCGCAACCTGAGCCGACTATCATGTATTTTGCTTGTAACTCTCCCCAACCGGGAGCGCAAGATGCTTTCTCAACGAGAACCTGGGTATTCATTTCCTCTTATCATCCTCACCGGCCGCCTGATGAAATTATGCCGGTATGTGGTGATGAAAGTGGAATGCTAGGCATTAGTGAAATGTCAATACACGAGTTAACTGGAACCTCCCCAACGCTTGAGCATCCCATCTATGAAGGTGACTAGCCTCCTACTAATCGCTTTCTTCTCTGTCTTCTCTGGATGTAAAAGTCCAGAGAAGACTTTTCCAGTTAGTGAACCAGAAAGCACTGAGTACGAAGACAGCGTAGAGGATGTTATAAATTGGAGAAGAAGCCCAAACCTACAGGGTTGGTGGAATGACCCACCGAACATTCGGATATGTTCAGACACAAGGGTCACTAAATCAAGGGTCGAATCTGCGATTCGGTGGTGGGAACGGCAGGGATATTCATTCGGCAGAATTATAGTCGATGATACTATCCCTTGCGAGGGGAGAACGTTTGAAATACTTTTCCGGCTTCCGAAACAATCTGACTTTGAAAGAAAAGATTTAAGCTCACACCTTGCATGCACGCTCACGTTCAGGCTTCAGGCAACATCTGAAATCATTAGATCTGAGATATTCTTTATTAACCAAGCTGACTCTAATAGACCACTTATGATGGAACATGAATTAGGACATGCCCTTGGTTGGCAACATGTAAATTCTTCTTATCATATCATGAATCCCGAATATAATATGACTGGAAATACAGCTAGAGGAGTAAACCACAGTGATTATATCATTCGAAGACGAGAATTCATCGGAGATCCTGAAGAAGAAGAAATTGGAAGCTTGGAAGGCGGTGCCGCCGTACGATAGGTTAGTGCATGTGCATATCCCCAAGACGGGTGGAACCTGGCTTAATAGACAACTACATGAGGCGGGAGTTGCTGTTTACGATCACGCCTCAATAGAATATTGCTATGACATCAACGCTCATGAGCCTATCTGGCGAAAGACAAACGAGATGGATGTGGAGCTCAAGCTGGCGACATACGGTATCGGTCGTGAAGGGATATGGGAAAACGCGTGTAAGGTTGCGATTGTTCGAAACCCATTTGACTGGCTCGTTAGCTACTACACGCACCGCGGAACCGGTGATCATTGGGACCACCATGGGTGGGATGACATCTGTGGTACACACAACATAACATCTTTTGAGCAGTTTGTGAAAGTGTATTGCGATCCGACAAAGAAGTGGTGGCATTCGTGGTATAAAAGATCACCGTTCTATCAAATGATGGATGCAGGAGTTGATGAAGTAGACATCGGAGTTGACTTTGTTCTGAGGCAAGAATTTCTTAGTGAAGGTACAGAGGAGCTATTCAGATTATTAGATCTAAAGCCAGAAGACTGGAAACCAGGTCTTGGTTGGCGTCGCAGACTTAATGCAAATAACGAGAGAGGAATGAGCTATCAAAAGTATTACACTCCTGAGTTACGAGAGCTAGCGCATGCGCACTTTGAGCAAGAGCTTGAATTATTCGATTATTCTTTTGACGGTATGACAGACGGGTGGCAGCTTATGCATGTGAAAGACCATCCTGATAAAAAGTTTAGCTGGGCCAAAGCTCATTCACACACGATGTGGTCTGGAAAATAGAGGTGAGATCGATCTTATTCTTAGGTCCTTACGGTAACCTTACAACTTTGTATGCGAATATTCTTGCTCTTCACCCCGGTGTCGTTGGGTTAAATCACGCAAGAGACAATGTCCCAACAGAAGCTGCTTTTTGGGATGGGTTCGATCCTCAGACAAAGCTACAGGCTTTCAAAGAATTCGTTATCTCGAGCCAGAGCGAAAGTAAAGTCGGCCCAGAGGGTGGATCATTTAGACAAGCTCATGCAGCGCGGAAGGGCGTAGTGAAAGACCTTGAGAGAATTTCTGAATACGACGCAAAATCGCCAAGTCATGTTGTGTGGAAAGAGTCAGGATATCTAACGACCCAGCTTAGAATAAACAATTCGATCAAGTCACTTTTAGGCTCCACCCATGACATATCTTTTGTTCGTCCCGTGAGAAATCCTATCCACTGTCTTAAGACAAACCTTGAGAGCTGGCACTGGAAAGAGTATGACGATACATGGGGAAATAAAATGACGTATGAACAGTCATGTGATATTAAGACATTCGCCAGCTGGTATATTCGAGACCTCGAGTGGTTTTTGCGATTAAGGGGAATGTACGGCTCTAAAAGATTTATCGTCCACTTTGAGTCAGATGACATATCGAATTTAATCGATCATGCAGAGCTTGAGTGTAGTGATGAATGGCTCAAGACTGCATCTGATGTTGCCAGTAATGTTCGTCATAGAGAATCGCCTAAGGACATAGCGGAGGCTTTTGAAGGGCTTCTGGAGTATTATCAAGGTGATGAATACACAAGAATTACAGACGAGTTTATAAAACCTGCCCTTATTTAGCGAGTGACAACATACTTAACTGCTATGAGAAATAAAGCCACATTTTTTTTACTTGCATTGATGGGTTGTTCTGATTACGATCTAAAAAACCTCAATGATGGTCTTGCTGGTCTTCCCGACGTTGGCGATACATCTGTTCCTGAATTCGTAGAAGATTTACCAGACACGAGTCCACCTGATGAGACAGCTGAGCCGGCTCCTGATCCAAGCGCTCCTATAGCCGTCTGTAGTGTCGACCCTAACCCTGTATCACCCCCATTTGAGTCCGCAACATGGATAGGTAATAGTTCATACGATCCTGACGGAGGGGAAATTGTGGACTATTCTTGGGCTCTTGTGTCGGCTCCTGGCGGCTCAACAGCAACAATGCCGCTTGGAACAGCTAACCGCTATCCGTTTACTCCCGTCCTTGCCGGGACATACATCGGCGAGCTCATTGTCACGAACGACGCAGGACTGTCGTCAGAACCGTGTGAAGCAACCCTCGAAGCAGTGCCAACTGAGAGTTTATGGGTTGAGATGTTTTGGGAGCAGTCTCAAGACGATATGGACTTGCATCTTTTGGCTAGCGGCGGATCTCTTGAAACGAGAGATGATTGCTATTACTCCAATTGCACGCCTTCTGCGCAGATATTTTTTCCAATGGATTGGGGAACGACTGGCTTCACCGGTGATAATCCAACGCTTGATTTAGATGACATCCCGGGTACAGGGCCAGAAAATATAAATATCGACACGCCCCAGCCGGGTGCAGTGTATACGGTCGTTGTGCATGATTACACTGGTTCTACCCCAGACGTGTATGGCGCAAACAATGTTACCGTCAATGTTTATCTTGATGGAAGCTTATCATGGACAGACACGCGACCAATAGAGGGTGATGGGACATATACTTATTTTGCACGCATTGACTGGACATCAGGTACAATAACAAGTTTATAGTCTGTTTTTTGGAGAAGAAATGACGGCATTTATTTTTACTTTTTTGCTAGTAGCAACGCTCGAAGCAACATCAGAGAAAAGCTCAACTGAGCCCGCTCCTCAGAGCGAGGTACCGGAAGAACCAGATTTGTGTGTTGGCTGTGATGAAGAAGAACCAGAGCCAGAAGAGCAGCCCCCTCTAAACGTTGAAATCGTAATCGATCCGCTGACCGGAAACGTCCAGTACGTAATCAAGGGCTTGGTTATTGAGTAAAGCTTCCGGTGTAATAGTTATCGCTGGATGTGGCAAAAAAGTAACTACAAGAACCTGCAAGTTGGAGACCTTGTTTACTATAAGGTGAACCAGAAGTCTGAGTCTGTCGTTGACAAAACTAGATCAGGTATCATCGTTGAGATACCACCCGGTAGGGTTCGCTCAGGATTTACATTCGTGATGGTAATGTGGTCTGATACTCAAGAAATTGAAGAAGTCGCAGTCAATTATCTTTACCCTCTTTGAAAAAAGATAACTAACAAACTAGTTAAGATCATGGATGGGAAAAGTTTTGACATTGGAAGCCTCATTGTCGATGTTCGTTTACTTCGTCACGGTCAGGAAAGAGCCGGTATTGTCATCGGCTTTAAGCCTTGGAGAAGAGCGACTCTCGAAGAGCTAGCAAATGCAAGAGAGATCGCTGAAGCTATTGGAAAAAACAGCAGTCGAGAAAAAATCGAGTACCCTGAAATATATTGGCTAGACGACCACAGTGTTGAAACAGTGATGGAACAAGACATAAAGCAGGTACCAGAAAATGAAAAAAAGAAACAAGCATAAGACAGGTGACTTAGTCCATTGGTCATTCGATGGGTCATGTGCGATTCAGCCCGACCAATTTCTGGGTATCATTTTGAAGCTGAGTGAAGATGACTCCACTGCGAAGGTATGGTGGATCTTGACTGACCACACAAACGAAATGCCGGTAGAAAACTTAACGAAAATAGAAAAAGTTTGAAAACCGTGCAAATCTAAGCCAAAGTATGGTATAATATTATTGATGGTTGGGGTAGATCCCAAGGAGTAATCAATAATGTTCACTACACTCTTCTTCATATTGCTAATGGTTTACATTGCGGTTGGTGGTAACACTGGTGAAGCAGCGAAATACGGGTGTCTTTGGATTATCCTGTGCTTCATTGGTGAGATGTTAATGTGGGGATTATTCTTTCTCTTCTTTGGCAGCGCGCTGATAGCAATCTTATAAGGAAAAAACAATGTCAGAAGATCGTATTTTTGTTGGGTGGCCCGGAGGTTATTTTATGACCTCTCTTGGTTGTGCTAACTTTCAAGCAGAATTTTTGGAGATGGTTGCTGAGCTTGGTCAACCATCGGTTGTAGAGTTTCGATCAGCTAATGAGGGTTGGATTGAAGGCGGCTTTGATGATGATTTGGAGGTAGATGATGCCACAGAAATCGCAGAATAAAAATGTTCGTAAACCAAAGACTCGCAATTGGCTTGCAGTCCGTGCGCATTTCCGTTCCGGTGCTGGTAAGCACAAGGACAAATCAAAGTATACTCGTAAGTCTAAACATAAGAAGGTGCGTTACGCATGAAAATCGGTGATTTGATTAAACACAGAGGTGGCAAAACGGGTGTTGTACTGTTTGTCAATAAAGAAGGTGGAACAATCAACACGCTATGCGATGATGGTCCTAAGTGGTTCGTAACTTCTGAATGCAAGGTGATTAAATGAAAGTCGGTGATTTGATTTATGATTCGCACTATGGTCAGAGCGGTCTTGTTATCGAGGTCTCAGAGAACAGCTCTTATATGACAGTACTCTATGAAGATGGTGAACTTGACCGTGGAATGCGAACAAACGATCCCGAAGTTGAGGTTATCAATGAAAGTCGGTGACCTGGTTATAGTAAAGAACGATCTCAGCAGTGTCGACAAAACCTGTGGTACTGCTATACTCGTTAAGCAGAGGGGACACCAATTCTGGACCATTTTATGGAAAAGCCAGTCTCTCATGATGCATGAAGACTACATGGAGGTGGTAAAATGAAAATCGGCGATCTAATCAAAAACTTGAACTCTGAGTCTAGAATGTCAGGAGTCATTATTGACTGGTCTGATCATCATGAGTCTGACCCCCGAGATGGTCAACGCGATCCAGTCGTGCTATGGGCTGATGGGAGATGTAGCTGGATTCTACGACATCGTGTAAGAGTTTTAAAGTGAAAGTCGGTGATCTAATAAGGGGATGCTTTCATGGGGGACATTGGTTCGGTTGGATACTTGAGGTCAATACCCAAAAGACCATTAAGAGAGGAGAGACCAGGCAGGTCGCGACGGTTTGGAGACCAGAGCTAACGGGAACAGGTAAAGAAATTCAAACATGGCCACTAGATGGTCAATATCAAATAGAGGTGATTAATGAAAGTCGGTGATATGGTCAAGCTTAAGGTGTTTCGAAGAAACCTAAAAGCAGGTGTAGTGACTGATTTTATAGACAGGAAATGTTGGCGAACAGAAATTCACGGCAAGAAAGTGGACTGGGCAAAGATATCTCCTGAACCGCATGCGGTAGTCATGTTTGATGACGGAGTTATGCGGCTTCCAGTTGTTGACCTTGAGGTGATCGATGAAGTCCAAAGTTAAAGTTGGTGACCTAGTATACCGAAAAGTGGGTTACCCCAAGACAAGTGTTGTCACTTGGGTATCCAAAGATTGTAGACTTTTTACAGTTATGAATGCGCCTGACAATCAGGCGTTTAGCCTAAAAGACTGGAGAGTAATGAGATGACGTATGTTCTATTTATTAAGGGAGCTTATTTCGACAATACAAGAAGCGCCGCGGAAGCATTTCTATGGCTTTCCGAATGGCAGGCTCTTGGGTACTCTGCGGGGTTGAGGTTCCTGCGTGATGATGATGAAGAATCTCTAAGGTGGCTTATTCCACCTGACGTTATTAACCAGATGGGGAGAAGAGCAGCATGAAAAGGACTATAATCTTTACCGCAGCGTTTATAGGAATGCTTGCGTTTTGTACTTGGGCAACACTCGAGATTGGCAACTTACTCTAATGTCTCCGCACCATGATACCGAGATCAGCGTTGGAGACCTTGTTGTCATTCGTAAGTGGAAGAGTGGTGACGGTCCGCCTATTCTTGGCACCGCCCATCCTCGCGGAGAAACAGCTGTTGTTGTTAGCACAACATGCGAAACCGGATGGTTTCACCTATTACTCAATGATGGTACAATACATGTTTGGCCGCCGAACCAGCTATTGAAACTTAACGTTGAACAAGATGGGTAAATGAGATAGAATAATCTATAGAAAATTTTTGATGGATTATTAATGAAATATCTCTGCTCTATTTACCAAGACAGACCGTTGTCTTGCGTAAACTACCCCTGGAATTTCTCCAACTCCATCTTTCAGAATTGCATCTTCTACGACGCAGAAAATAAGCGACTAAGAGAAAAAGAAGAGCAACTGAAATTAAACACTGAAAAAGAGATCAGCGATTACTGCGTTAGCTGCGGTGCTTGCTGCTTTTTTGGACCAGCTCCATGCGATAAGTTAAGCATCGTTGACGAGCCAGAACAAAGTCAGGCAATAACTGAGAAGGAGGAATTTTGCAAGACAACAACACGGTAGAAGCAGGGCTTATGAAGCTTATTGAAACCCACCAAAGACTAGATGATGAAGCTGATGCCCTTAATGCTCGCCAGTATCTTACACCGTTTGAGCAAACGAAGCTGAAAAATATTAAGATCGCAAGACTTATGGCGCGACAAGCTGTCGACACATATCGCCGTGAGAATGATCTACCAGCTGGTGAAGGGACTCGCTGAACATGCCCCTTGCTTCCCGCGATGAGCGCGATGATCTAACGACAATACTACGGATCGATTTTGGTGTTCTTAGGGTCGAGAAATGGGACCAGACCAAGTGTGTTGAAAGAAGAACATACACACCCAGTGACCTATTGGACGCCGGCGTTCATGATGTACTGTTCGCAAATGAAGGCTTGGGTACAAAGAACATCATCACAATTGAAGGTCCAAAAGTTGATCCGTATGATACTGAGTATTCATGGCACCAGGGTGCAGACACAAAAATACCATGAATGCAAAAAAAAAGTTGTACAACATCTTAAATGCGTCTATAATCTTGTCATGATTGGTTCTTAGGAACCTCCGTTCATTGAAATCTTACAAAGACCCATGTTCTCGGGTCTGAAAAACTCAGGTGAAGTTACTGGTTCCTGAGCCATGAAGCCTTCGGGCTAAAAGGATAGAGAAAACCTCGATGGGGAAAGTAGCGTTCTTATGTTACGCCGCCCCACTAAGAGAGGGGACGAGTTAAGCAGGGTGGAACCTTCGAAGTCGTTCAGTAGTCTAAAGCGTGAGTCTCTATTCCACTAGAGAAATACTGCTAAAGACATCCGCGGACTTGTGGGTTCATCGCGGAAACGGGACAAGGGCAACTAAGACAACGGGAGACCGTATTTAACGTCTTGGGAAGAGAGCTGAAAGGCTTTCAGAATTCAACTTTCACTGATAGAAGTCTCTCTGGTAGAAATGGAAACAGGACTACCGTCCCGAAAGGGGTTACATGGACATCCTCCCAAGGTTTGGAAATGTGACGGGCAATCGCGAGGAGAAGTGTACAGCTTACTCAAAAGCGCCCAGAATATCAAGCGTGTTAGTAGAACGTGCTGTTCCGTGGATTAACCAATCCAAGAACAGGGAGAAAGCTCGTGAACGACTTTACGTGTCGGTGTGTACACTTCTCACCCGGAATGGGGACATCTTCAGGTCAACTGAAGTTGAAGGTCACGAGGAGAAAAGCGAGGTATGCTGAAGCTTTTCACTTTTATAAGCCGGTCAATGACCGGCTTTTTTACTTTCTATAGTCATCAGATATAATCTGTTCACTACCAAGGAGGAAACAAAATATGTTTGGTAACCTATTCAAGAAATTTTTCGGTACGCAGAACAACACTACAACCACTGACGAGACGACGAACGAAACAAATGTGAATGATGATCTCTCGAGCATGAAGATGGCTGAGCTGCGTGAGATAGCGAAATCTCGAGGGTTGAAAGGCTGGACTAAGCTTCGGAAATCTGAGCTCGTTGAATTCCTAAACGATTAAAGCGATGTCTGTCTCTTCCGCAAATATTTCAATGGTACTTCTGAATTACGTGAACCCTCATGTAAGTAATGGAAGCGTGAAGTGCATTGAGATAAACACCAACGTTGACAAGCCGGGAAAGACAGTCGTGAAAGTAAAATTAACAGGATCGTATCCAGGCGGAATCAGTGCTATACAAGAAAAGCTAAGAGACCGATTAAACAATGGAACTTTAATAGTAGAACATGTGTAAACTAGTCACCTGACAGATAGAATCTAATATCAATCGGAGGACTAGCGATGAAAGAACATAACAAGACAGTTGTTTGTGCAGATGGATTCAGCATGTCGGTGCAGGCTAGTAACACTAGCTATTGCGAGCCCAGGGATGATCATGGTCCCTATCTATCATGTGAGGTGGGGTTTCCATCATCATATGATTTCTATTTGATAAAGTACGCTGAGGATAAAGACGATCCAACCGGAACAGTCTATGGTTGGGTACCAGCTCATGTAGTCCGGATGTGCATTGATGCGCATGGTGGAATGACCAAGGGAGAGCTGCCGCAATTCGAGCCCTCCGCGTGGGGAGGCGAAGTTGCCTGCAAGTAACAGATCGATTAGGCGCAAGAAAGAAAAGCAAGCCAAGAAGCTAGCCAAGAAAATGACAGCTCATCTTGAAAAGGCAGCTAGTAAGATGCCTAAGCAATGCGATGAATGTGAAAAAGCATTTGACAAAGAAGACGTCAAGAGTTTCTCTCATTGGAGAATAGCAGTATACGATGATGGACCAGTCCATCTGGTGTGTCCTGATTGTGTACCTGATGATGTGAAAAATAAATCAAGTAAAGTGACTTAAAAAAAGGAGTTAGAATGAAGTCAATCCACACAGCTATTGCTGATTTTTGCGAATACCATGCCACCGATCAAGAGCTCTTTATCTATAACACGATGATTGGTCTTGAAAATGTCAATTATGATGATGAATATAAGTACGTGCTGAATTACCCAGGAAAGAAGCCGACAGTGACACGTCAAACGTTTCACTCTCATAAGCGTAAGCTCATCACAAAGCTTAAGACTCTTCACGAGCGGGTCTCGCAAACAGAAGTTGGGATGGTATAAATCATGAACAGTCGTATGAGCTATTCAGTTAAGTTGTATCATGCAGACAGCAGAAAGTATGAACCCCTCGCTGAGATTATGGCCGAATCTAGAGCTGAAGCTATCAAGAAGTTTAAGGGTGAGTCTGGATGGGTTGAAAAAGAAGGGCAATTGCTCGTTGCATTACCTCCTTTGTGCAGATGAACCCTGGTGATTATGTGGTGGTTAACCCCAACGTTCACGATGCGTCTATGCCAGACGGTCGTAGAGACGGCATAGTCCTCGAAGTTTTCGGTACGAGGTATAAGAATCCTGATCAAGTCACTGTTCTTTTTTCAAACGGTGCCATGTTAAAATTTCACAAAAGTCAACTAAAAGTGCTCAAGTCTAAAGAACAATTTTATTTGTAAATGGCAAAAACAACCTCTACAATCAAGTACGGTTTATTAAATAAGGAGAAACCAGAATGTCAATTTTCGCCACACTAACTTCACTTAACCTACCAGAAGATACGGTAGTCAACCTGTCGTATCGGGAAGGAACAGACGTTTTCGTCCACAACGAAACAGAGGTCGAGACAGCTCTATCTGATACAGATGTCGTCACAACTTTCGCAGATCTGATTGCGACCCCCGGTCTAGAAGCCAATACTCAGTTTGGCGGCAGCGTTCTAGACAATCTTCGGGATGAGGGATTGCTGGAAGATTATACCAGGGATGGAACGTTTGCATCATATCTAGCAGAGACCATCAACAATAACTTTTATGATGTTGACCTGATTGAGGTTTCTACAGAGAAGTATGACCACAAGCGTGGCTTTACAACTCTGACCGCAGATGTGCAGGTGCCTCTTACCAATTTTGTAGAAGTGAAGCCTTTCGTATCAGGTTGGGAAGTCAGTGTTAAGACAGAAAATGGACTTTTGGTTCTAGGATAATAGGAAAAAAAATGAGACTAATTAGTATTGAGACAGAAGACGTACGCGGCGGATCGTGCATTATCAACACAGAACATGTCGTCAGCATGTACCAAGACCAGGGAGGAAAGATTAAGCTTACTCTCACGAACGGACATTCACTTACGACGATGTTTACAGATCTAGAACATGCAGTTGATTATCTTCAGCGCGCACCAGATGTGATCTCTTTTGATCAAATGACAGGTAAAAGAATTACGTTTTAATATCTTTCGTGTAAATTGCGGCTCCGTGTAGTAAAATTACAATACTGCACGGAGCTTTTTATGACGTCAATGATTGAAAATACCAAAATAGCTGTTATGCTGTTGCTAGCAGCAGGAGCGCTAGCTGCTTTTAATATCTGGGCTTGGGCAGGTAAGCTCAATGAAATACCTATATGGTAGAATTTCAAACCGCAGCCCTGGGATTGATGTGCGCATCTTTATTAGGCTCGTTAGTAGGTCTTGAGCGTGAAATACACGGCCAGCCCGCTGGTCTACGTACCCACATGATCTTATCTGTCGGCGCTGCGCTGGCTGCCATTCTCTCAATTTCCTACTCTCAGTTTATATCAAGCCCTAACCTTCCATCCGATCCAGGACGGATTGTTGCTCAAGTTGTCAGCGGGGTAGGCTTCTTGGGCGCTGGCGCCATATTGCGATTTGGTGTAACAGTCAAGGGCTTAACAACTGCTAGCTCTTTATGGACTACTGCGATCATCGGCATCGCATGCGGTAGTGGATATTTTGCGCTAGCTGCTTTTTCAACAATCGTTGTTCTTCTCATTTTGACGATGATAAGCAAATTAGAAAAAAGATTTTTGCCATCCTTCCAAACTCAAACGCTAAAAGTAACTTTGGAAGACAGACCCGGGATTGTTAATGATATCAAGTTTCTACTGGTTGAGAAGGGTGTCAAAATGATTTCTCTTAATGCAAGCATGCCTGACAAAGAGACGCTTAAGCTCAGCATGGTCATTCGAAAGCCAAACAATCTGGGAATGGATAGCATAATAAACTTAATCAACAGCCTTGACGAAGCTAAGGCAATGGAAATAGACTAATGACGCACTTCGTGTTAATCGGAACGATTATGTCTTTCGACTCATTTCTGGCAACGGTAGAATTTCAAACTAACCCTCCCGTGAATGGAGGGGCATCTTTGGCAGTTATGCCAGTCCAGGCAATTCCATGCGAGGTGGAAGTCGGTAAAAAAGTGTACGTTGTTAAATACGAAAAGCAAGAAATCCCTACAATAACGTGCGAAAGGGAGAAAGACAATGAAGACATTTAGCGTATTAAGTTTAGCTATCGCACTTACTGCCGGCTGTGCACAGAATCTCGAGACAGATACAGGCACACCTGCTGAAATTTATGTAGAGCAAGATAATTCAGAAGTTGAAGAGTTGTTCCAGGAAGAGCTAACAGACATCCGCGAAACAAGCGCTGATGTTGAGAATGAAACGCTCTGCACAGCCACCGATTCTGGACATGTGGTGTCATACGAAGCTGTCGAGCAGATGCTGGCTTTGACAGAGCTAACGAACGAAGAGACGATTTATACAATCTATGATAGGATTGACGGTATTGCGTCGCTCTTTGAAGACTGCAGCGATCCTTGGGGTATGTTTCCAACGACGTATCGTCATATCACCAACCGAATTATTCAAGCTATTGAAGATCAAGAGATAGAAGATCAAGAATGGGGTAGGAAAATAGTTGTGGATTTTGCATCTAGATATATGCAGAACCTAAGAGCCGCACTAACTGGTAATGACCCATCTTACGCATGGCACCAGTACTATTATTTGGCTGACCATCCAGAAGTATCACGCACTAGAGCAGTTGTCGTTGCGATGGTCGCTCATCTTACTCTGGACTTACCTTATTCATTAGTAGCTATTGATACGACTGAAGATCACAAGAACGACTACTTTGTATTGGGCGAACTCATGATTGAGATCACTCCCGATTTTATTGATGACCTTCTTTTTTATTACGACACAGATGCTGAAGATTTATTGAATGGTTTCTTTTTGGGAGAATGGGTCGACGGTGTTTACGGAAGTGATACAACTATTACACTCTCGTACCAGACCATCCGTACCAAGTCGTGGAACAACAGGTGGTATCTCGAACAATGGTGGGGTGGGTGGATTGCCGATAGCGAAATCTACGCTGCCTTCTGGGCAATTGATGGTGTCCTTGCAACATTGGATGCCAGTGGAGCAATATAAGAATATGAAAGTAAGAACATTGGCTAGCCTCTGCCTGATCAGCACACTATACGCATGCGGAGGAATGCAAGTCACTAATTCTCCTGATAAAGAATATCCTATAGACACTACGGGAGAAGAAGCACAATCAGAAGATACCGAGTCTGAGATAGACAATATAGAAGATGAAGAAGAAGAAGCTGTAGATACAGGAGGCTCTGCTGAAACTGAAGTTGATGCTCCGCTTACAGACTTTTCACAAACAGGTCCTCACGCTGTGACCGTCCAAGATCGCACTGTTAGTGTCACAGGATGTAACATCAACTACGATATATACACTCCCCAAGGAATTACTGATCCGCCAACAGTTGTTTTAGGGCACGGCTTTGCACGTGGTTCAAGCGTGATGGTGGGGTGGGCTGAGCATTTCTCTTCATGGGGAGTCGAGGTCTTACTTCCGACGTTATGCCACTACAATGTGCTCACCGGTGTTGATCATGAAATGAACGGTCAGAACATGAAAGAGCTGGCTGCCTTACATGGTTCTACGAGTACAGTGTATGCGGGTCATTCTGCTGGAGGCTTAGCTGCAATCATAGCGGCCGCACAAGACAGCGGCACTGTAGGCGTGCTCGGGCTGGATGCAACAGATACAGAGGGTGTTCCTGGTGTTGATGATTTTATTGGTAGAGAATATGCTGGTGACGTATCATGCCCCAGCTTCTCGGTAATGGGTGAGCCCTCAACATGCAATTCCAATAATAACGGCTTAGAGCTATTCAAGGCTATGCCAGAGTATCGTGCCATCCAAGTTATGAGTGCTGACCACTGCGACTTTGAAAGCCCAACTGATTTTGTTTGTGAGATGAGTTGTGAAGCATCAACGGCAGAATATTCAGACGAAGAAATTAGACCAGTTATTGTCTCGCTCGCAACAGCAGCGATTGTGTCGCTTGCAGGTGTATCTGAAGATGGCACTCTTGTTTGGGCTGATGTGGGCATAAGTGACTGGATAGAAGAAGGACTTATACAGGAGAAATAGTGAAATCACTTTTCATGGGAGCATTGCTGGGACTCATCTTAACAAACCCAGCTCACGGAGAAGACCTTAGCGCAAGCGAAACATCATATACAGGTGCAACAATCCTTGAAGGAGACTGGGATGTAACGTTCAATGGATTTGAACCGATCTCAGACAGTGAGGAGACGTTTCCTTACGCCTTTTTTGAGGGGAATACCCTATACGTTGGCAACTCCGATATATATGACAACACCATTGATGCCATTGTGGAATTCTTCTGGTTCCAATCGTCGATTGATAGAGGTACGGATTTTTACGTCGCTGTCATTAAGACACGGGCTACACCTGGTCACGATTGTTACTACGCACCTTGGGACTGGGCACGTGGAGCCCAGTGTAAACTCTGGGCTGATGAATGGAGCGATTGGGGTGAGTATCCAGTTTTGAGTGTTGAAGCGATGACCGACGTCGAGCGTGAACAAGGTGCTTTTCGATGGGACTGGTCTGTTCCATTTGAATCGTATGGGATCGATGCCTACGGACAGGTTACGTTTCAAAACGCTTATGGAATAGGTTCTGCGTCTGAGGGTGCTGCCATGGCTCATGGTGAATACCAGCTGAACGAGGAAGGTGATGTAAAGGCCGAAGGGAGCGTTCAGGTAAAGGGATATCACTCTTCAGAATATAGTGTCCAGACCCAATATGAGGTCACGCTTTACGAGTGGGATGTGTTTGTGGATGGTCGTGCCGACCTGATGGCTTGGGACATGTACTTGAACCTGGGTGCCAGGGAAACGCAGTCTGCTTATCATGAATACTTCTTGGCAGTCCAAGTAGCTGAAGGTGAGCAGTTTACTTTAGACAACCTTAACTTTATTGCGAACTTCGATACTGGGTGGTATGATGTCTTCCGTCATGAGCTTGGGATATCGCTAGAAGGTATGACAATCGGTCAGCCATATTACGAACCAACATCTAGTGATGATGAAGAAGATGAAGTAGAAATTGAAGAAGATGACCAGACAGAAAATAATGAAGAAGACACAAATCATGAAGATGAGCAAAATGATTCTGGAGACCACAGTGATGATGAAATTAGCCTAGATGAAGATGAGTCACTTCCCTCGAAAAGCGGGTGTAGTGTTCTTGGGTCTCGAACAATTGGGTTTCCAATCTTTCTCCTTCTGTTAGTATTGATAAGAGGTAGAACACAGGAGCTGTGATATGGTCTTGCTAGGGATCCTTGTGGGGATCTTATACGCTAATATGCTCGAGTATGTAATTCACCGTTTCCTTTTCCACGGTTTCGGTAAATCACGCTCGAGCATTTTTGCTTTTCATTTAAGAGACCACCACATCGTTTCAAAACGAAATGGCTTTTACGACGGCAGGGTCTCACGAAATGAATTGGTGGGAATGCCAATTGCAATATTGCTCCACACACCATTCTACTTCTTGGTGTCGCCTGCATTCTTTTGGACAGTATCGATATACGGTGTCTTATTTGTTGTCATCCACAATGCTCTGCATCGGAATCCAGAATTTACGAGGAAGTACTTTTGGTGGCACTGGAATCACCACATGCGTAATCAAAACAAGAGCTGGGGAGTTGTGCTTCCAATCACTGATATTCTGACCGGTACTCTCGAAGACCCTCGACAAAAGCAGCGAGTAAGAAAAAAATGAGAAAAAAGAACTTCGAAGTTGGGGATTTGTTTCCGTTTGGAAAACCCAACCAGCAGGCATTGATCGTCAAAGTGTGGACTTTTAAAGAATACTGCGATTTTCATGACCATCTTATGCTTGAATACGATATTGATGATGCTTGGAAAAATTGGGAATCAAAAGGACCGCTGCTGAATGTACTTCATCCCACAACTGGTCTTGTTTGCAAGGCGTGGAAATGCTGATGTGCTAATTAATATTATGGCACGTAAGAGAAGAAGAAAGAAAAAGAAGCTATGGAGCAAGAAATCAGACTACACATGTCTTGACGGCTCCATAGTATCAATGGACAGCTCATGGGAAGTGGCTTGTGCTGAACGCCTAGACTCCCTTGACATCAAGTGGAAAAGAGACCCATCGATCAAGCTCCAATACAGGTGCAAGAAGCTCCGCCTACGAAACTATATCCCAGACTTCTATCTACCAGACTACGATATCTACTTGGAGATAAAAGGGTACTGGACCGAAGCTGCAAAATGGAAAATGAGAGATATCATGGTACGATATCCAGGGAAAATCAGGCTACTTGAGTCTCTCGAAGAAATATCTAAATTGTCTCCCCCGATTAAACCGACGCCAATAGATTGGAAGACTACAAGAATTGGTGAAAAGAAATGAATATGCATATCCATGATCTCAAGGTTGGAGATTTAGTTGAGTGGCGTATGGGCAAGAAGACTGGAATTATTGTTGGCTTCAACGAAAAGGGAGAGGGTGGCAAAGACTTCGCTCATGTACTAATCGAGGGTGATATCATCATCTTCATGTCTTTTGACCTTTATGTTGTTAATCGTGTAAAATAGCCCCTCTCTGTGTTAAAATAGTATTATATTCCAGGAGTTATTACATGCTACAGTTAGGTTACGCTTGCATCAATCAGACATTACAAAAAACAGAAAAAGTACAGTGCAATCGCGGTATGATCAAACGTACTTTCAAGGCCAAGGGCATCGCGTACGCTAGCGAGCTAGCGCTTATCAACGTTAACGGTCTCAGGCGTGTTATCGAATGGAACAATGCACACGGCATCAAAGTATACCGCATGACATCATGCTTGTTTCCCTGGTTTTCAGAATACGATATGTTCGATCTTCCAGACATCAACCAAATTGCAGATATCATGGCCGATGCAGGTCGTATTGCAATGGAAGGCGGCCAGCGTCTAAGCTTCCACCCAGGACCCTTCAACGTCCTCGCATCACCTAACGACAGCGTTGTTACCAAGACCATCAAGGAGCTTAACGATCACTCAGCGCAGATGGACCTTATGGATCTACCTGTCTCACCCATGGCTAAGATCAATATTCACGTCGGCGGTGCATATGGCGAGCATGACAAAGCACTAGCTCGTTTCTGCTCCAATTTCAAGCGTCTCGATCCATCTACTCAAGCACGGCTAACTGTAGAAAATGATGACAAGCCCAACTTATATTCTACCAAGATGCTAGTCGAAGGCGTGTCCAACCGCGTAGGCGTCCCCGTTGTATTCGACAGCCATCATCACGAACTCGGCCCACAAGATCTTGACTATCACGATGCGTTCTATCTTGCTAGGCAAACGTGGCACAACCGCGGTGCCAAACAGCAGTGCCATCACTCCAATAGCCGTAAGGATTACGAGGATCCCACTGTAAGCCGTGTAGCTCATTCCGACTGGTATTACACACCTTTCGAAAACTATGGCCAGTCTGTCGACGTCGTGCTAGAATGTAAGCAAAAAGAGCTAGCACTCTTCAAGTATCAACGCGATTTTTTGGCCTGTAAACAGGAGGAAGCAGCATGATAAGTTGGATAAAAAATCTGCTCGGACTAAACACTCCCATCGAAAAGAAAAAGATAGAGTTATCTTCAATCCGTCACCAGGCATTCTATGCGACAAGGAACGGTAACCTTCGTAAAGCTGGTGAGCTTTCTAAAAGAGCTGAGGAAATCGAAGATGAGATTGTAGAAATGATCCAACGGGGTGCTAAATGAACGTATCCAGTATTTTAGATCAGATTTCCTCAACCCGTGGTACAATCGCCAAGACTGATATCCTCAAGTCGCATGCGGATAATGACATCTTGAAAACAGCTTTGAAAATGGGCTTGGATAATTTCATCCCATTTAATGTGGTGAAGGTGCCGAAGGTAAAAACAAGACTAGAGTACCCGCTTTCGGAAGACGCTGGATGGAAAGAATTCTTTGCAGTACTTGGTGAATGCGCTACAAGGTCGGTGACGGGGAATGCTGCTATTGACAGAGTGTTGACATGTTTCTCAAGTGTTCGGCCAGAAGATGAATTCTGGATGCGCAAGATCTTAAAGAAGAAGTTATCGATTGGAGCGTCCACCAAAACAGTCAACAAGGTTTTTCCTGGATTGATCCCCACGTTCGAAGTTGCATTGGCACAACAGTTTGAGCTTAAGCGTATTAAGGATATGGAGTCGGTGTATGTAGAGCCTAAGCTTGACGGCATCAGATGCTTTGCGATAGTTGAAGATGGTGAAGCAAAAATGTTCGCTAGATCAGGTAAGCTTATCTCAAACTTTGACAGTACTATCGGCGCCTCCCTTGGCGAGCTCGGAGATGGATGTTACGACGGTGAGCTGATGGGTGAAGATTTTGTAGCGCTCATGAGGCAAGCTTATCGTAAAGAAAATATCGAAATAGGTGATGCGTATCTAACGCTGTTTGACTATCTGCCACTAGATGAGTGGAGGTCTGGTGAGGTTGACCACACCACAAAAGAGCGCTACATAGAGTTAAAAAGAAAAGTCGCATCCCTAAACCTCCGAGAGCTTGTCACTAAACCTGACGAGCCGCTGTATCTTAACGTCGTGCCAAGACACGAAGTCCCTGCAAAGCTAGAAGACATTATGGCTCTTCATCACACATTCGTTCAAGAAGGATACGAAGGCGCGATGGTAAAAACAATCGATGCACCCTACAGGTTCGGTCGAAGCTACGACGTCATGAAGGTTAAAGAGTTTCACGATGTTGATCTACCTATCATCGGTCTGGAGGAAGGGACAGGACGTCACGCAGGTCGGCTGGGAGCAGTCAAGATAGACTTCAATGGAGTCATCGTTAAGGTCGGATCAGGATTCTCGGATGAACAACGAGAGCAGGTATGGAATGATCAA
>MDTB01017713.1_pt1 | contig 24621 bp, 27 predicted proteins | sample 811161 | NCBI WGS metagenome assembly MDTB01 (sample SAMN05326650, study PRJNA326480) | marine metagenome | isolation source: seawater | place: Mediterranean Sea | collected 2009
AAGCTGCAATTGCGGTTTATAATGCGGCTGATGCGCATCAATTTACCGGCGGGCATTTCTTCTCATATGGCAAGGTCGATGAACTAGCCGCGCTTTACGCCGCCTTCATTGAAAGTCAGACGCGATAGGGCATTAGTGGACGTAATTAGGATAAATTAGGCTAGAACGGAAACCAACCGCTGTCGCGGGTGAATTTCAAATACCCAATGCTGACACCTGCGCGCAGGCCGATACCAGCCCGCATGGGCGCCAGAACGATATTGTCGCGTTGCAGATAGTTAACCGCGACACCGCCCAGATAAAACGCCGACCCGTCGACGCCCCCAAAGCGCCGATAAATATCATCCACGCGATCCAAGCCATAGACTAATGTGAAACTTTTGGCCGCATTTCCGCCCGTATCCACGCCGGCTGACGGTCCGCGCCAATAAATCGGATACTGATTGCCATCTTGGGTTTCCAGCGTGCCTCGCCCATAGCGCAAGCCAAATACGACCGCTGCGCTCACTTCCTCGCCGCGAATAATGGCATCGGGAATACCATATTGGCTGAAAACCTTATCCATGATTTCTGCCATCGATTCAGCCGTGGTGCCAAGATATTTTGCGGCCGAGACGACTAGCATGCTTTCTGAAAAATCTTCAACCTTGGGAGGAAATTGTTCCTGCGCGTGGCTGGCGGGGACACTGAGTAAAAACGCCAGAGCCACTAGCCGCAATAGGTGGCGAAACCCGGGAAAATGCAAGCCAGTTTCCCGCGAACGACTTACCCGCAAGCGATTAATCCAGCGGTTTTTGATCCCTGACAAATCATATCCTCTAATTGGTTCGAATCGCATCTTGCCAGTTGTGGTGTGCGGCTGCAATAAAAGAAGGGTTATCGAGAGCCCTGTCCAGCTTGCCATATTCAAGTGGAGAGCCATCTTCGCGCGTAACCAGACCACCGGCGGCGTTTAAAATGGCGTGTCCGGCGGCGGTGTCCCATTCCATCGTTCTGCCATGGCGCGGATAAAGATCGGCGACCCCTTCGGCAAGCAAACAGAATTTATAAGAAGATGCGGCAGGGATCACATCGCGAATGTGGAGTTGATTAATCAGGGCATCGGTTTTTTTGTCACGATGCGAGCGGCTTGCGAGAACCCGCAAGCCATTATCCGGGAATGGAGAAATCCGCAAGGCTTCGGCCTTACCCATATCAAGCGTGTCGGTTGGCGCGAGCTTGATCAAAAATGCGCTTTGGGGGCCGGAAAAATAAAGCTTTTCGTGAACCGGCGCATAGATCACTCCTGCAACGGGCCGAGTTCCCGAAATCAGCCCAATATTCACCGTGAAATCCTTGCGCTTGGCAATGAAATCGCGTGTGCCGTCGAGCGGATCTACGAGAAAGAAATGCGGGGCCAATTTGTCGGGCACTTGTTCGGAACACGCTTCTTCACCGACCATCTGAATGTCGGGCGCAAGCGTTGCAAGGGCCTGCTCGATCATCGTCTCGGCATCACGATCTGCTTGCGTTACAGGTGAATTGTCAGATTTTTCTTCCGTCTCCACGCCGTTTTTATAATGATGCATTATGCGCGCGCCAGCTTCCAATGTTGCCTTGCACAAGGCGCGCATGAACTCTGTTTCATGCGGGTCGAAAGGAAGCGGTGATGCAGTCATGCGACGTGCATAACACTAGCAGGGGCGCTTGCACAACCGGTTGGTGCGGCTGAGGCCTAAAAACTCAGGCGACAGCTTGTGCGTTCACCCGGTAACCACGCCCCCAAACCGTCTCGATCAAGGCTGTGTCGTGCGTTTCGCGGCTGATTTTCTTGCGAAGTTTGCAGATAAACACATCAATAATCTTCATTTCAGGCTCATCAATGCCGCCGTATAAATGATCGAGGAAGGTTTCTTTGCTCACCACACGACCACTGCGTAGGCACAGCAACTCCAGCATCTGATATTCTTTGTTGGTCAGATCAAGCGGGCGTCCATGTACTGTGACTTGGCGTGCGTGCAAATCTAATGTCAGATCACCAAATTCGAGGACATTGCTGCAATGCCCGTTTGCCCGCCGGACAAGTGCTTCCAGCCGCGCAATCAACTCTCTGGAATGTACTGGCTTGGTCAAATAATCATCCGCGCCCAAATTCAGGCATGACAACCGCGCTTCCATCTCTGTTTGTCCTGATAAGATCAAAACAGGTGTTTGGTTTCCGGCGCTACGAAATTCATTCAGCACTTCGCTTCCCGTCATGTCCGGCAAACCTAAGTCCAGAACGATCGCTTGATAATCATAGATCTCGGCCAGTTCGATTCCGCTTTCACGGCTTTCGGCCTGATCGACTTGAATGTTTTGGTCTTCCAGTATTTCACTCAGGGCACTGGCAAAAACTGCATCATCATCGATAAACAAAATACGCATTAAAAAACTCCCATAAAAAGCGTTAAGCAACATGGAAATGACAGCGCAAATATGTGCACACAGACAAATCAACTTTTTGTGATCGGGTGTTGAAACGGGGGCTTGCAGGCGCGGGCGCGTTGCATATAGTGCATCCAGAAGGAGATTTTGTAATGGAAAACCCGATAACGCAGGACATTTTAAAAGATCTGCCGGTTATCGACCTAGCTATCGGTGCACCCGAACAGCGCGCGGGCCAGCGCGTGGTGGTGGCGATGTCTGGGGGCGTGGATAGTTCGGTTGCCGCTGCGCTGGTGAAGCGGGCGGGCTATGACGCGGTGGGCATCACGCTTCAGCTTTACGATCATGGCGAGGCCATACGGCGCAAAGGAGCATGCTGCGCCGGTCAGGATATTCATGATGCGCGCAACGTCGCGGCGCGGCTGGAAATGCCGCATTATGTGCTCGATTACGAATCGAAGTTCCGCGACAGCGTGATGAATGAATTTGTCGACAGCTATCTTGATGGGCATACGCCCATTCCCTGTATCCGGTGCAATGAGACGGTTAAGTTTCGTGACCTGCTGGGTGTTGCCCGCGATCTCGAAGCAACAGCCATGGTTACCGGCCATTACATCGCCACACGGCGCGGGGCGTCGGGTTGGGAAATGTTTCGGCCGGCCGATCTAGCGCGCGATCAGTCGTATTTTTTGTTCTCTACCACACAAGAGCAACTGGATTTTCTACGCTTTCCGCTGGCGCATCTCGATAAGAGCGATATTCGCCGCTTCGCGGCGATGCTTGACTTGGGTGTTGCCGACAAGCCCGATAGTCAGGATATTTGTTTTGTACCTAACGGTGATTATGCCGGTGTTATCAAGAGGTTAAGGCCAGATTGTAGTTTGCCGGGCGAGATTGTGGACATGGACGGTAATGTTTTGGGCCAGCATCAAGGCGTGCTGCATTACACGATTGGTCAGCGCCGCGGGCTAGGCATTGCGACAGGCGATCCGCTTTTTGTCGTGGCGATAGACGCTGACAGCCGTCGGGTTGTGGTCGGCCCGCGCACCGCACTGGCTCGCGATGTCATCCAGCTTGAAGAAGTTAACTGGCTTGGCGACCACAATGAGGTCGATATTCGCGTGCGCATCCGCTCGACAAGCCCGCCGGCACCTGCGAGTTTGCGGCTGACCGATGCGGGCGCGGAGGTCGTGCTTGCTCATGCAGAGGAAGGCGTTTCGCCGGGTCAGGCTTGCGTGTTTTACGGAGCGAGCGATGACCGCGTGCTGGGCGGTGGTTGGATTCGTGCGGCGCGGCTGTCGTCATAGGGTGCGAATTTTGCGCGCAGTCTGTGAAAAAGGTGTTGCTCTGTTGCCACACACAATTAACAACATGAAAAACAACAGCGTTTAAGAATAGCATGACCTATGCCAGTTGCTATGGTTTATACGGCATAAGGAGGTTTATGTGCGTATCTCGCAACGTATGCAGGCTAAGCAATCGCAACGATTGCATATGAGCCCGCAGCTTCAGCAATCTATCCAAGTTCTACAGATGAATAATCTGGAACTGACAGAATTGCTGCAGACTGAGGCAGAACAGAACCCCTTTCTCGAACTTGCCGATGGCGATGATGCTGGAGCACATGCTGACGACCCTGCCGGAGCTGATGCTACGACAGGCGAAGTTTCCGACCCGCAAATAGTGACGGGCCCAACAGACGGCACAACACCGGAATTTTCAGAAATAGACTATTCACATGACGCAAGCAGTCCTAACGAGCTGACTGATGTGCCGACGACCGATGATGTGATTGCCAGCGGGCATCTGGGCGATGCCACGATAGAAGCCGAAGATGAAGGGTGGCGCGAAGAACCGCGCAGCAATCTAACAGATTTTCTGGCTGGCCAACACGAAGCGCAAACAACAACGCAAGTGATCGAGGAGGTGGTGGCCGAGCATCAGACACTGGCCGACTATCTGCAGATGCAGGTGATCGACGCCTCGCCCGATGCCGACTTGCGCCATGTCTGTCTCGCTTTGGTTGGTTGGATTGACGAAAATGGCTATCTGCGCGAGAGCAACGATGAGATTTGTGCTGGGCTTGATATTCCGCCGGCAGTTCTTGACGCCGCCCTAACGCTTTTACGTGGTCTTAATCCGGGTGGAATTTTCGCCCGAGATTTGAAGGATTGTTTGCTTTTGCAATGGCAACGTCTACCAAATTTTGAGCCGTCTCAGCGGATGTTGCTGGAGTATCTGGATCTGCTGGCGCAAGGCAAGTTGGAGAAACTAGCCGAAATATGTGACATGTCGACCGATGAATTGCGCCGTTCCTTGCGGGAGTTACAAAGCCTTAACCCCCGTCCGGCCGCTGACTTCATTGAGCAATCGGTTGGCCCACAGGCACCGGAAATTCTAATTCGCCGCGATGGCGCGGGTTGGCAGGTGAGCCTGAACGAAGATCTTTTGCCGCGCATTCTTGTACGCGAACGCGATTGGGAAGAAATGGCAAAAAGGCCGATGAGCGAAGCTGATCGGCGCTTTCTGGCGACTAATATGCAATCGGCACGCTGGTTATTGCGCGCCACGCAACAACGCGCGATTACCATGTTACGTGTCGCCCAAGCCGTCGTCGATCATCAGGAAGCATTTTTGCAAAAAGGGCAGCGCGCTCTGAAGCCCATGGTTCTACGCGAGATTGCGGAAACGCTCGATTTGCATGAAAGTACGATTAGTCGCACTGTCGCCAATAAGCTGGTTGACACACCAACGGGTATTTTCGCGCTGAAAGATCTGTTCTCCGCGGCTTTGACCGGCGGTATTCATGCTGATGGTCAGATGGATAACAATGGCGGTGCATCCGCTGCGGGCGTTAAAGCGCGCATCCGCAACCTAGTTGACGCGGAAATGCCAGACCGGATTATCTCTGATGATATGATCGTTGAAACGCTAAAAGACGAGGGAATTGTCATTGCGCGTCGCACGGTTGCGAAATATCGCGAGAGCCTGAACATCCCCTCATCGGTGGTGCGTCGACGTGCCCATCGTATACACGGGCTTGCGAAATAGCTTAGTGTCCATAGCGCGCTAATTGGGCGGATAGGCACCCTTATTTATATTTCTTCTTTTTACTGCTTTCATATGCATCTGCCTCATCGTCCTCTTTAACCTGTTCGTCATTGGTCACCATGGGGCATTGCAATTCGCGTACGCAATGTACGCTGTCTTCCAGCGGATAATTGTATGTGCCGCCGCTTTGCCGCCTGTAGACGCACATGTTTTTTTCTTCTTCATTACGGTCAAGCCGTACCAAGCGGCAGGTTTCGGTGCGCCGGTTTCGCTTCTTTTTGTCTTCCTTAATATATTGCGGAACATAAGTGCGCCCGGCCGCTTGAGGGGCAGTATCTGGTATCAAAAGAGTAAGCAGAACAAGAACGAGTACATGTGAAACGGCTTTAGTCATTTTCGGTTCCCTGATCGATAACACTAATTTGCAAACCTTCCTCATCTTCCGAACCGGGCAGGAAGGCTTTTCCCTGTATGGCGCGCGCGCCGAGTTTTTCCGTTAAATCTGGCTGGCCGCCGACAAATTCTTGGAGATGGCTACTGATAATTTTCTCGGCCTCTTCAAGGGTTTCTGTGTCCATTTCAACAATGCCGTCAATAATCCAGTGGACTTTACATTTCATGATTGTCTCGCTTCCATCTCTGCCGCATTTTCACGGGCTTTTAATTCTTGAAAAATCTGCGCGGCTTCGTCCTGCAAGTCAACAAGCACTTCGGGGTCAAGTTCTTCGGCGGCGGCGTTCCGGGCTTGAAACGCATTGTCTAATCGCATCGCGGCGCCGATTGCATACCAGATATATGCCTGCTCGTAATCGGCTTCTGCGGTAACTTCGAGAAAAAAATCCCCCCGCTGCATAATCGCCGGATGATCGCCGTCATCCACGCGTTTTGTTAGGTGCGCCACGACTTTATCGCGTATGGCATCAAGCGCGTTTTCCGGCATAAGCCCTATCAAATCTTCGGCTAGTGCTGGTGCTTTTTTGACATCGCCCAGCTGCGAAAGCCACGCCCAGTATAGCGCCTGCTGAAAATCTTGCGGATGGCCTAAACCAGCTTTTAGCAGGGTTGCGAGATTATACTGCGCGTCATGCTGTCCGTGTTTGCTCAACGCCAGAAAACTTGCATAGGCTTCGTCGTATTTTTTTTGCCGCACAAAATCGACGGCTTCATCATATTGGGCGTCTAGCAATTCGTGATTGTTTGCTGCACCGTTCATCTTGCTATTAGTACTGTGTCCGGCGGCGTGACTGGCGGTATGGACCGCCCCAACCAATATTAGAAACGCAACCGCCAGGAAGCATAGGCCGATACGACGGTCCATATTATCTTCCGGCCATCATGACGAGTTGCAGATAAAAAATGCGTAATTTAAAGCGCGAGCCAAATGGGCGCTCGTAAACTACGATGCGCGGGCGATCGGTATTTCCGCGCTGATATTCAATCGACATATTATCGGGCAGGAATACGCCGTGCTCTTCCAGCGTGTCTTGTGGCGAATTTGAAAATTGATCGTGAAATTCCTTGTCGATCCACACACGCGCGAGCACACGCCCCAGAATATCCGGCAGATACTGGCGCACTTCTTCACGATTATGGATTTGCAAAGGGCGGTTTACAATCTCAAGCGGCGTGTCGTCACTGCCAGACGGCGTTGCCTTTCCGCTGACATTGTAAGGAACAACAGAGTTTGTATTATTGTCTGACATGCGGTGTTTCTCCGAAAACCCTACCTGCTTTTAATCGCTTTAACCTAACATTGGTTAATTTTTTATCACAGACTGTAAAAAATTAAATCGTAGATTTTTTTTAAATTTCTTAAATTTGGCACGATTTTTGGACAGTCAGACGCAGACGAAAGGAAAACTTGATGTTGACCACTGCAAGATCTGGCCTCAATGCGGCCCTGCACGAGATAAAAACCGTGTCGAATAACGTCGCTAATGCGTCGTCAACTGGCTTTAAGAAAAGCCGGTCTGAATTTGCTGACAGTTATGGCGTTGCCTCGGACATGATGCAAGCCACGGCCACCGGCAAGGGCACGCGCATCCTTTCTTCCCAACGCTCGCACATGCAGGGCTCGTTCCAAGAGACAGGCGGGGCGCTAGATGTCGCAATTAATGGGGAAGGCATGCTGGTTGTACGCCGCCCTGAGACACCAGAGAAGCTCGAATTTACCCGCAATGGTGCCATCGAGCTGGCGCTGGATGGAAAGCTCGTCTCAAGTGACGGGCACGAATTTTTGTCAACCGAAGAACAGCCGATCACCATTCCGTTCGCTGTCGAAGATGCCAATGGCCAAGTCCGACGCTTGTCGCAGATAAATATCAAAGGGGATGGCACGGTTCAGACATCATATGGTCAGGGCATAGATTTTGATGTGGCAAAGCTGTCGCTTGCGCTGTTTGCAGATGAAAGCAAACTAGCCGCTGACGGCCGCAATTACTTTCTCGCCACACCCGGCTCGGGCGCACCGGAGATCGTTGCCCCACTTGGTAATAGAAGCGGTGTGCTCCAGCCCGGATTTCTGGAAACCTCAAATGTCGATATTACCGACGAACTTAATCTTATGATCCGCGCCCAGCATGCGTTTTCCGGCGTGTCACGCCTGATGCAATCAGAGGTTGATATCGTCCGTAGGTTTACCAGCTAGCCTAGGGCGCGCTTTTCCGCAGCGGCGTAATTCTTTAGCCCAGCGGTAACGTCCATGACAGGTCAGTGATCTCAAGCGCAAGGTCGCCTTCAATTTTAAGATCGCCCTCAACGCTCACTGACAGCTTTTCCGATAGATGCAAGGTTACGGTCCCCAATCTCGTACGTGCGAGATTGATATTCTGGCACAATCTGTCAAAGGCATCTGCCGGTACGTTTATCTCTGCATCCATGATGGCACGGTCTACCCGTATCTCGATTCTACCGCCTAGCTGGTTCCAAGGTTCTTGCGCATCGCTGTCTTCGTCAACATCTTTGCGTGTCGTTTCATCGGCGCATACAGGCCTAACTTTGAGGGCCACTTGGCCGCGCGCGATACTCGTTAGATTGCAGATAACATTTAGGCAGGGCGTGGCGTCAAACCCCGACAGGTTCACTTCCGAAGATTGAACCGTCATATTGATCGTCTCTGTAGGCAACCATTCCCGCATCACGCCAACATATCTTGTTCGAAGTTTTCTTGAATAAAAGTGCGTAGTCGGGTGACAGCCGATTTTTTGATCTGCGATATACGCCCTGACGATACTTCAAGGATTTCGGCAATTTCATATACGTTCAGTTCTTCGACATAAAACAGTTGGATAACCAGCGCTTCACGCTCGGGCAATGTGACCAGAGCCTGCTTCAAAATATCCCGCATGTCTCTATCGGATAATAATTCCTCGGGGCTATCTGACGGCGTGGCGAAAAGCACCGAGAAATCATCGTAAACACCATCGAGCGAGTCGTGCACATTAGCGGCGAAAGCGTGCTGCCACTCTGCCAGTTCTTCGACGGTAATGCTCATATCTCTGGCAATTTCTTCAAGATATGGCGAACGGTCCAGTTTGCGTGTCAGTTTTTCTTCACTGGCTGTAAAACGTTTACGCATCTGGATGGTGGTTCGGCACAAATTTGATGTTTTCCGCAAATGGTCAACCATCGCGCCGCGAATACGTAAGCTGGCATAGCTGGCAAAAGCCACGCCTTCCTGCTTCGAATATTTTTGTGCTGCGGTGATGAGGCCGACATACCCAATTTGTAAGAGATCATCGATCTCGATCGCCGAATGCACTCGGCCATGCAGATGCCACGCGATCCGCCTGACCAAATCCATATGGGTGCTGATCAGCGTTTCGGGCTCGAACTGAGCATCTGTATAATTGGCTCTCATGACACGGTCTCTTGTGTGCTGGGTGCGCCGAGATAGCGAATACCGTTTGTTCTGTTGAGTGGGCCAGATAACAGGCTCTTCGAAATTTTCTGAAACGCGATTGTTTCGCGGCTGGGGTCGGGACGCGTCATTATCGGCTTGCGCTCGATAACCGACTGGCGCAATGCATTCGAATAGGGAATGTGGCCAACATATGTTAACTGAACATCAAGGAACCGGCTGGTAATATCACGGAAGCGCGAAAAATGGTCGTGCGCTTGGGCCTCGCTATTGGCCATGTTGACGGCGAGATAAAAGTGTTTGATGTCGGCTTCCAAAAACGCCGCCTTAATGAGGGAATAAGCGTCCATGAAACTTGTCGGCTCTCCGACTAGGATGATCAACGGTCGGTCGGCCGCGCCGACGAAATTCAGTGTTGCGTCCGAAGCACCTGCCGGCACGTCAACGATGAGAATATCCGTGCTTTGCGCAAGCATTTCGGTCGATCTGACAATTTGAAAACGCGATGAATTATCAAGGTTCAATACATCGACCATGCCACTACCGCCGGAAATGAAACGCAGTCCAAACGGCGCGGGCGTGCACAAATCCAGAAGAGAGGCTTGGTTTTGCAACATGTCACTGATGTTTTGCTTCGGGTCGATGCCCAGAAGGATGTGGGCGTTGGCGACGCCAAAGTCAGTATCTAGGAGGCAGGTGCGATAGCCCATTTTTGCGAAAGATAACGCGACATTAATGGCAACGCTGGTTTTACCCACACCGCCTTTGCCACTCGCGACTGCTATTGAAAACGACATATTACTAACCTTCTCTTTACCGGCGAAACTCGCCCCTAGCAGTTTTCAGCAATGTAATCTGCGACAGGGGCAACGTCGGCAAAACTCAGAGAATCAATCATAGCCCGTGAACCGGTCAACAGGCCAAGTTTTTCTCCACTCTGTGCAATTTGCGAAAATTCCACCGGCCCGGCTGGGCATTCATCCAACTTGGTCAAACACACCATCGGGTCGAGTTTACCGAAGTCAGCCGTTTGCTTCCGGATCAACCGGGTGCTGGATGCACCGGCCAGGGCAAGAACTGTTGTGATAGTTGCACCAGGCAGCGCCTCACGCACTCTGGTAATGGCTTCGCAAGCGGCATCGGGTGCGCAAGATACGTCGACGACATAGCGTTCACCGACTGCTGTCATCTGCTCGGCAATTTCGTCGGGCCGGAATTTGCACACTGGCACGTTCAACAGTCGCGCGAGCTGCAGCAGCGCGTCGTCTGGGTTTGCCTGGCTGTCGGCCAGTTCTGTCATGGTGACTGGCTTTTTGGAGTTGCTTTCCAGCAAATGCGCGGCCAGCTTACCGGCCAGCGATGTTTTGCCGACCCCATGTCCGCCAACCACAAAAATAACGTCGGCGTGAAGCGCAGATTGTGGGTCGTCATGAACAAGTTTATCCGCTAGTGACACCATAAAACGGCGTTGTCCGGTCTCGAAGTCTACATCCACAAAACTGTGTTTTAACTCATGCACGACGACATCGCTGAAGCCAAGCTGGCGAAGCTGCACGGGTGTCGATAGACCAAGATCGTTGCGTAAGGCGACATCATCGGTGAGCACCATGCCGTTGAGCATCGATTTCATTTCCACAAGATGTGCTTGCAGTTCCGCAATATAAGCCGGTACCTGATAGCCTGAAATTGCCCGATCGCCACCAATATCGTTAAGCATTGGATCTTGGCGGTCACCAGCTTGGGAGGCTGCCTTGCGGTTCATTTGCGAATTGGTTTCGGTAAAAATATCGACAAACTTTTTCTTGGGCTTCGGCTTGCGATTGCCCCAGCCTGCTTCGGCTGGATTGTCGGTGGCACTGATCTCAATCTGGTTGCCCCGCTTGTTTGTCGACAGGATGAAGCAATTGTCACCCAGACGCTCCGCCATTTTCTCCATGGCGGCGGCGCTGTCTTCACCGGTAAATGTTAAAATAGTCATGGTCGTTTCCTTTCTAACAAATCATCAGACGGCGGTCTGGTCGGTTTCGCCACCAATGGTCGCGACGACATCAACTTTTCGGGTTTCTGGTAGTTCCGAAAATGCGATGACAACCATGTCGTCAATATGCTGCCTGATGACGCGGGCCAGCGAACGTCTGATGACGGGCGAGACGACGACAACCGCCTGCTTACCTTCGGCAGATAGTTGTTCATTTACGCGTGTAAGGCTTTCCAGAAGTTTTTGTGCCAGCTCGGTATCGAGTATTAGCTCACCGTCCGGCGACTGGCGTTGCATGTTGATCAGCATATGCTCCAGCTCGCCATCAAAAGTGATGACCGGCAGCGGCATGTTAAGCGGTGCAACCTGTTGGATGAGTAGGCTAGCAAGCTCGGGGCGCAAGGCTTCAGCAGTTTCTTCCATTGAAAGGTTGCGCGCGCTGAGCGGTGGTAAGGCCTCAAGAATGCGCCGCAGATCGCTGATTGGCACGCGCTCTTTGAGAAGCAGGCGCAAGATGCCGGTCAACTCATGCAGCGGTACGATTTTCGGCACCACGGATTCAACTAGATTAGGGTTCGTTTGAGCAAGGTTATCGAGCAGGGTCTGCACATCATCTTGGCCGATCAATTCGCTGGCGCTTTTGTACAGAAGCGAGCTGAGATGCGTGGCGATGACGGCTTCAGGTGCGACAACAACATAGTTATTTGCTTCGGCTTCGGCTTCTTGATCATTGCGGATCCAAATAGCATCCATGCCAAAGGTCGGGTCTTTCACGATTTGACCGTCGAGCTGAATTTGTGAGTTTTCGCCAGGGATCGCCAGTTTTCGGTTGGGGAAGGCTTCGTCTTCGCCAACGATTGTTTGGCCAATGCGAATGCGATATTGATTGGCTTTGAGAGACAGGTCGTCGCGAATACGCACGGGCGGAACCACAAAACCCAAGGTTTTGGATACTTGCTTGCGGATGCTGGTGATGCGATTAACCAGCGGGCCGCCGGCATCTTCATCGACCATCTCGACAAGGCCATAGCCGATTTGTACCGAAATAGGCGCATTATCTGTAACGTCGGATAGTTCGATTTGATCGGGTGCTTTTTCTTCGACTTCCTCCTCCGGCTCTTCCTGTGCGACATCGGTTTTCTGTTCCGAAAGTTGCACGAAATAGGCGGCTGCTGCGGCAATAGATGCGGCGATGAGGAATAAGAAGTTCGGCATGCCGGGCACAAATCCGATGAGAAACATGACACCAGCAACGGGTATCCATGCGCTTGAAATGCTGACCTGACGCCCAATATGGGCTGCCATATTCTGTGTCGATGACACGCGGGTTACGATAATCGCTGTCGCGATGGCAAGCAGTAGCGACGGGATTTGCGCCACGAGACCGTCACCCACTGACAACATAAGGTATATCTCGGCAGCGGTACCGATATTCATATCGTGTTGGCTCAGGCCAATGATAAGTCCGCCAATAATATTGACCGCGAGAATGAGCAATGCGGCGACCGCGTCGCCTTTGACGAATTTAGATGCGCCATCCATGGCACCGTAGAAATCGGCTTCATTAGCGATTTCTTCACGCCGTCTGGCGGCTTCTTCGGTGGTCAACACACCGGCGTTCAAATCGGCATCGATTGCCATTTGCTTGCCGGGCATCGCATCCAGGGTAAATCGGGCGGAAACCTCCGACACGCGGCCTGCGCCGCGGGTGATCACCACGAGGTTAATAATAATGAGAATAATAAAGACGAATATACCGACCGCGTAATTACCCGAAATAACGAACGCGCCGAAAGCCTCGATAACTTGTCCGGCGGCGTCCGTGCCTTCGTGACCACGGCTCAGAACAATCCGTGTCGAAGCGACGTTCAAACCCAGCCGAAGAACGGTGGCGATAAGCAGCAGCGACGGAAAACTTGAAAAGTCGAGTGGCCGGAACGTGTTGATCGCAACCATGAGGATCAATAGTGATACCAGAATGTTGGCGACGAAGAAAACATCGAGCAAGATGGCCGGCAGGGGCAGCACCATCATGGCTATCAGGGCCAGAATACCTATCGGCAAAACTGTGCCGGTCAAAATGGCCCGCATATCCGTTAGGCCTAATCGTGACAACGTCATTTCCATGACAATTTCCTTGTGTCAAACTTCCGTACATCGTTTCCAGCCGCCCCGGGCTTCGATCGGTGGTATTTCCCTTAAGTATCTGAAGAAAATGATAAAAATTCTTCTCAGCTCTCGGGCCACCGGTCGTAACCTTGAATGGCTACACGTATAAAGGCAAAAACCGTGCCATTCGCGATCGGCGCGCGCAGATGGTTGAATTTATTGGGAAATAAAAAGCTTTTTCGTCATTTTGGGGATAAAGCCATCGGTAGATGCTGCTTGGCACGAATTATGCAAACCCACCGCTGATGGTTTTTATTCTGCATGGACTGGAGAGAAACATGTTCAAAGCCTGCACACCTGTAATTATCAGTGCCCTGATGGGCGCGAGCCTCGCCGCTTGCGCGGACTACCAGCTTGCCATGGTCCCAGCGGAGGACCTTGCACCTATTATGTCCGATGTCAGCGTCGAAAAAATCCCAACAATTACGGCGATCGGTTACGCGGTGGTGTCCAGCCAACCCGGTAAATCGGTTGCACAGCGACGCCTGATGGCGATCCGCGCTGCGCGTATGGCGGCGATGCGTGAACTTGCTGAGCAAATCCACGGATTGAAAGTAAATGGTACAACGACTGTTGTTGACCTGATGGTTAATAATGACACGTTTCGTGGTGTCGTCAGTGGGGTCATCCGCGGCGCGCGCACAGTTCGGATTAATCCGACGGGCGAGGATACTTATGAAATTGTGATGGAGATTGACCGTACAACGATCTCGCAGCTCATGTTGACGGCCACGCAAGAGAGCTAGACTTTAATGGGCCTTATATAAAAGTGGTTGATAGATGAAGTTTGCGTTCCCCCGTTTTATGAAGCGTTTTACGAATTGTTTCATGCAAAGCACTGCCGTTATATTTCTAATGGCGGTGTCCAGCTTATCTCAAAGTGTTGCGCTGGCTGGCGAAGCATCAATGCATGAGGTGACGGGGAAGGCTGCCATAACCGATGATGTCAGCCCAGACCGGGCGCGCCGTCTCGCGCTGGAAGATGCGCTTTATCAAGCCGCCATGCAGGGCGGTGCGGCGATTGATGGCTTTAGCGCCATGGATGCCAGCACGATCTTGAGCGAGGAAATGGTTCTGCGGCCTACGGCAGATATTCTCGATTACACAATTATTGAGGAAAAACAGGAAGGTAATCACTTTCTTGTGAACATTCAGGCAGTTACAGGCATGGCTGATCCGACGGCGTGCGAAGCTGGATTGGTTCGCCATTTCACTGTTGTCGCGCCGCGCATTCATGTGTCACCTGCGGCACCCGCATGGGCCGCTCGCCAAGCTGACAAGCTGATGCAACATGTTCTCAAAACGCTGCCAGCGCGGGCGAATGCTAAATATGAGTTAGCGACCGATACGCCGTTCGATGCGACGCGCCGCCAACGGACAGATCAATCATTTGACTACCGTGTATTAACCACCGCGCCGAATATTGCGCCGGGAGATTACGTTTTGCAGCTTGCGCTCACGCTGGATGCGATGACGGCCGAAACGAACCTGATGCAGGAAGAAATCCTGCGAGCCACTTTGCAGGTCGAGGTTTTTACCGGCCAGGGCTTTACTCCAGTTTTTACGTCTAAAACCAGCGAATTCGTGCATTCGCAGCCAGATTATTTCATCAAAACGCTTAATCAGGTGATGCGCGCACCGCGGCCAGTTTTCGACGCTGCAATGGTCGCCAGCCTTGCTGGTTTTGTCGATACCGAGTTGGGACAGTTTTTATGCCAGGCGCTAAATGCCAAAATAACGGTCGAGCAGGGGCGTCCACAGGTGCCGCTGGGCCAGCGCCACGGCTTGGCGACATCTCATTTGGCGATTGTGAATAAATCTGATTCACCTTTCCGCGTGTTGCGCATTTCCAAACTGTCAGATGCCCATGCTACGCTTTCCCCCCTCAATCCAATGCTGGATCTGTCAGTGCTTGACGGTCAGCACGTGCGCTTTTTGGAGGCAAAATAATGTTGTCGCGTTCTATTTTCTTTTTATGTCTGAGCGTTTCCAGCGCGCTGACAGTGGCTTTAACGACGGCGCTCGCACTATCATTAACGCTGATTTTGTCGCTATCAGGGAGCCTTGCAATGGCCAACCCGTTTCCCTTAGTTGTTCTGGAAAACGAGCAACGCCAGTCTACCACGAAATCATCGGAATCCAGTTTTGCCCAGGACCCCGACCATGTAGCGCGTCACAAGGTGAAAAAGGGCGAGTCCTTGCATAAAATCATGGCAAAATACTATCGAGGCGCGGGTCTCGATAAAAAATTCCTACAATTGGCAATCATCAAAGCCAATCGCGGGGCTTTCGTGCGTAATAATCCCAATTTTTTATATGCAGGCCGGGTTTTGCGTCTGCCATCTATCAACCAGATCAAGGGCATGGTTATGCAGTCTGGCGCATCGGGCGATGCGCAGAATTCGGGCCGTTCTGCCACTGACCATATTTACTTCATGGGGTATTAGATGCGCGTTTTACGGGTCATATTTGCCGGATTGTGCCTAGTTGTGCCGTTGCAGGCGGCAGCCTCAACGGATGCGCGCGTCACGGGCCGCGAGGTCAGCAACGCAATTGTCTCTGCCCTGTCCGATGCTGGTATTGAAGCAAAGCCGACAATTAATGCGAACCGCCTGTTTCGTGAGTGTTCCAGCGATTTGCAGGTAGAAAAAGCCTTTGGCGGTTGGCAAACCGTCCGGGTTTATTGCCCGCAAGAAAATGACTGGGATATTTTTGTCCGTACTGGCCATCAGAAAAAAAAGATGAAAAAAAACGCTGATGTTATCGAAAAACGGGAAAAACTGGAAAAATCAAACAATCTTGACCTCATGCAGCGTGTTATCGCCATTCGTCCGATCAAAAAAGGTGATTTTTTGACCCGCAACGATCTTGGTTTGCAGACCTTGTCGCGAGCCAGTAGCGGCGGTTATACTGACATGGATGCACTGGTGGGTAGACGCATCAAACGCCCAGTACGCGCCGGTTTAGTGGTAAAAGACCGCCATTTATACCCGGACTGGATGGTCCAGTCCAAACAGCTTGTATCTATCGTTAATAATTCTGGCGGTATAGAAGTCACGATGTCTGGCATTGCCTTGGAAAATGGACGATTTGGTGACCTGATCAAAGTTAGAAACCTGACTTCAGACAATATTTTGCACGGATTTGTGGCCGGATCGAAAAAAATATCGGTTGGGCCTAAAATAAATTAAACTCTAGTCGTTAATGCCTAAGTAGGAGTGTATCAACATGGTTGACTCGATTAAGAATAGCTTTAGTCGCGTAGATCCCCAACAGAAGGGACGTACAGCAGACGTTTCAGCCGGAACCGCCAAAGGCGGCGCCGCTAAAGCCTCTGTGCCCGCGTCTCCCGTAGGTTCAACCGTTGATGTGAAGCAGTCAGTTGTTGCTGACATGGCCAAATCGCCACCGATTGATGAAAAAGCGGTTCAGCGAATTAAAGATGCCATTACGCGCGGTGACTACCCCATTGACTTGGACCGGGTGTCCGACGCACTTATGGATGCATATCGGGAGTTGAAAGACTAACGGCAATATACCAATCTATTGTTATGTTATCTTCGGCCTCGATTGATTCCCTGTTGCAGGATCTAGATTCGATCCTAACGAACGCGCACGCCTGCCTCGCAGACCCCTCCGCCCTTGCCGTACAGATGGCGAATCTTGAAGATTATCTCAGTAAAAATTTTGAAAGCATACAAGCCAGTATTGCCGAAAACGGGTTCGGTGATGCACAACGCCTGCGCCTAGCGTCATGCGTGGACCGGTTGGTTGACCTGCAAACCAAGACACAGGCCCGTATCGCCTGGTTTGACGCGTTGGGTGCGGAGCTGGCCGACATGGTCGAGCGTAGCTGATTAGGGAGAAACGGGAATGGACGTGCAGAATTTTACAGATTTTTTCTTCTCGGCTGCCGCTTTGCCGCTTCTGGCATTGCTGGCGACCATGCTCGTTGCTTTTGCGGCGGTGGTCATATTGTGGCAGCAAAGCCGCCGGTTACGAGAAGTGCTGGAAGACATCTATAAGCGCCACCAGCAGCTTGTGAAGAGCATTAAGGATATCCGGTCAGTTTCCATGCCGAATGAGAACGATGTGAACATAAATGCGCTGGCGGCGATGCTCGCTGAGCAGGGCAAGGCCATTGCATCGGTTCAGGCTGAGCTAGTCCGGCTGGCTGATGGTGTGAACCAGCAGGAGCAGATATCGCGCGCAATCGAAATGGCGCGGCAGGGCTCCAAGCGTGCTGATCTTGTCGACGCCACAGGCATCTCCGCCGAGCAAGCCGATGCCATTGTTAAATTTCACGGCAAAAACAGTGGCTAGCCGCTACATCGAGAATACAATTTTCTTGCATGTTAGCAGGGCATAGCGCGCACCAAGAAGCGCTCTAATTTCGCCTGTTTCGCGCGCGATAATAAATTCTGCTTTACCCGCTTTAAGCTCGATCAGTTGTTTGTCCTTCATAACAATGTCGAGTGCGCTTTCTTGCCCGTTGGACACCAGTGTCGCCACGGTTTTGCCGCGCTGGGTTTGAAGTTCAATGCTTTGCAGGCCCAGACGATTGGTGTCGCAGGCATATTTTTCGGTTCTAAAGCGAACGAAATCATCGCATGCCGCGATACAAAGCCCGAAGCCGATTATCATACAACCGTAAGATATTGATTTCACTATGGGTTTTCGTCCGGTAAATCTGCGAGTTCATCTGTATTGTCTTCGCCTTCGTCCTGATCGTTACCCTCAACGTCATCGATATCAAGGTCGCTGGGCGCGTCGGCATCGATATCTAGGTCGATATCCGTAGCCTCTGTCGGGTCTGCCGCGAGCGCAACATCAATTTCACTGAAGGCCTCAGCCGTTTCCGCAATTGCGGCGGCTAGTGCATGGTCGCCATCCTCGGGTGCTTCGGTGTCTGTTTCGGCTATATCCGTGTCGGCTATATCCGTGTCGGCATCATCGTGCGCGTCTGCATCATGGTCACTCGTATCAGTGGTAAAAGCGGTTTCTGCTTCATCATCATCCTCGATCGTTGCTTCTTCTTCCCCTTCGTTATCGCCGATATCTGGCTCTTCTTCTTCATCGATACCGATATCTTTTTCTTCGAATTCCTCGTCCTCTTCTTCAATATCCGGGTCAGCTGCGCGATCAAGCTCGGCATGGCCGGATTCAATCAGTCTTTCGGCATCTTCCGCTGCGACATCAACAATAATACCTTCGGGCAGGCGCATGCCGTTTACTTGACAGGTTTCCAGTACCCGCACGCGCGCCCATTTCCTATTCGCGCCATTAGCGTCGTCCATCATATCGAGATCGGTGTCGATTTCCCCCGGGGGCACCAATTCGACACTTTCTTCGAAATCGATAATGCGCTGACGCAGCATGTAGACGCGTGCAGCGAGTGCGCCAAGGCGTTTGGTTTCGTCTTCTTCGATTTCCAAGAGCTCTTGAACGAAGGCTTTTAGCTCTGAAAATGGCTTGTCTTGGAAGTGATCGACAATGCGATCACGCGTTGCCTCGATTTCTGGCGCCAGACGCCGCAAGCCCGTCTTCGGGTCCCGTGCATCATCTGGCAGATCGATCTGATCCATTTTTTTTACTCCAACTTCCGGTTTGGCACCCAATTTGCAAATTCGGTCCCAAGTGATCCGCTGTAAAGAAAGCTTATCATAGTTTGGAAAGATAAATGAGTTCGTTTGTAGACAGTTTGAAATTTCACGCCGATACGCTGGCTTTGCGCTCGCGTCGTAATAATGTGCTCGCAACAAACATTGCGAATGCGGCGACACCGAACTTCAAGGCGCGTGACGTGAATTTTGATGCCGAGATGAGAAAAATCTCCGGTGAAAGCGTCATGAATACGACGCACAGCAAGCACTTTCCCATCGCAGGTCTGCGCGAGGGCGAATTGGGCTACCGCCAGGCCATTAACCCGTCGCTCGACGGCAATACCGTGGAAATGGTTGTTGAGCAAACCGAGTTTTCTGAGAACGCGATACGCTACCAAACTTCACTTACTTTTCTTAACGGCCGCATCTCCGGTCTGATGTCCGCGATTAGGGGCGAGTAATGAACCAGTCAGGACAGATCAAAAATATTTTTGACATCGCCCAACGTGCGATGAGCGCGCAAATGACGCGCATGAATACCATCGCCACAAATCTAGCCAATGCCAATACGGTTGCGGGTTCGAAAGAAGAAGCCTTCCGTCCGCTGCGTCCCGTTTTCGAAACCAAATTGGCAGAAAAATTTGGCGAGAACGGTATGGGTACCTCCGATGTTGTCGATATTGTCGAACTCGAGCGTGAAGCGGAGCGCAAATATCATCCGCATCATCCAAAAGCTGATGAAGACGGTTTTGTTTTCGCCTCTGCGGTTCAGCCAGAAGAGGAGATGGTCGACATGCTGGAGGCCAGCCGTCAGTACCAGAACAATGTCGAAGTTGTAACTACTTTGCGCGCCTTGATGGCTCGCACACTTTCAATGGGTAAATGAGTCCGGAGTAAATAATGTCCACGATTGACCAAAATTCACAAAACTCACTTTCAGCCATTCTCGATAAGCTCGGTGTTAACCGATCCGATGAAAAGAAACAGGCTGATAAGAGCGCGCTAGGTCAGGAAGACTTCCTGAAGTTAATGACTACGCAGCTGCAAAACCAAGATCCATTTGCCCCCATGGAAAATGGCGAGTTTATCGCGCAAATGGCGCAGTTCTCGACAGTCACAGGCATTACCGAAATGGGCGAGACGCTGAAGGATATGTCGTCTCAGCTTTCTGAGTTCCGTCTTGCGACAGCAACCAACTTGCTCGGTAGCTCTGTGCTGATCCCTGGCAATACATCGCGCCCAGATGAAAACGGGCAAATTCACGGTGTTGTTGATCTGCCATCTGCTTCAACGGCAACCAGCATCACCATCTCGGATTTGAACGGTGAAGTTATCGACACCATCGAGCTTGGCGCACAAGCCAGCGGTCTTGTCGGTTTCACATGGGACAATGTTCCCCAAGACATCATCGATGAAAATGCGGCGGTTCGCCTTGACGCGTATGCCGACACAGGCAGCGGCAGGGAAGCCGTGTCCAGCTCCGTCTTTGCCGAGGTGCTTGCCGCCTCGACAGGTGGCGCAAGCGGTGTACGCCTTGATGTACGCGATTACGGCGAGATTGATGCCGCTGAAGTTGTGAAGTTTCGTAAGTAATTTTCGGTCAAAATCAGATTAGTCCACGGAGATAGACCATGTCGTTTTATACAGCACTGACAGGATTGAATGGTTCGCAGGCGGATATTTCCGCCACATCGAACAATATCGCAAACGTCGGCACCACCGGCTTTAAACGAAGCCGCGCCGAGTTTGGTGATATTTTTGCGACCTCGCCACTGCAGAACTCATCATCATCGATTGGTTCGGGTACAATTCTGAAGGGGATTAAGCAGCAGTTTACCCAAGGTAACATTGTATCGTCGCTTAACGCTCTTGACCTTGCGATTTCTGGTCAGGGTTTCTTCGCATTGAAGCCATCGCTAACCTCGAACCAGACTGTTTATACGCGTAATGGTTCGCTGAACGTGAATAATGACCGGTATGTGGTGGACTCCGCCGGTCAGTATCTCAGCGTTTATCCTGTGAATGATGACGGCTCTGTTACAGCGAAAGACTTGCTGAGTGCCGTGCCGTTGCAATTGCCTGTTACGTCCGGCGATCCACGTGCGACCGGTAACATTGAGTTGGGCGTGAACGTGCCAGCTGCAGCTGCGGTGGTAACCGAGCAGGCGCAATTCGCTGACGGTTATGAATTTAATCCCGATGATCCAGCAACATTTACCAATTCGACATCAATCACGATCTTTGATGATCTCGGTAACCCAACAATTGCCACCATCTACTTCGTCAAGACGCAAAACGCGTCAGCTGCTGATCCGACCAATAAGTTTGACACGCGGCTTGTGATTAACGACACGGTTATCACGCCTGATCTGGTGAACGCGGTCGACGATAGTGGTAGCCAGATATTTATTGACCGATTTGGTACGCAAACCACAACCGTTCCTGATGATAACTACTTCCTTGAGGGCAAGGGCTCGCCGCTTTACAAGGCGGATTCATTGCAATCCAAAGTGCCGTCGCAGCCCGCCAGTCTGAAGGGCGAACAAACCGCTTTCGACTTTGGCGAAGAAGGCGACAAGCTGGTCGAGATTGTAACCGACCCCATGCAGTTCAACTCCACCAAGGAAGCTGGCAATGCCGAAGGCAACATCTTTTGGGGCAAAGACTTTCTGCTGGTCAATATCGATGATGGTGACCAGCCGGTCAGCATTGATATTCGCCCTGGTAAGTATAATGCTGAGCAGCTTGCCGCCGAGGTCGAGCGTGCGATCAACGAGGCCTATGGCGATGACAAGAAAATTCAGATTGTTCAGAATGTCGATGACGCGCTGACGATTGACCTGATTAAACTTGATGCCGACGGCGTGTCCACCGGCCTTACTAATAAAATTTCGGTTGATCTGCTGGTTGATAGCTTCGTGTCTCAGCAAATTCCTGGTCTGGACGTCAATGGCGCGTCGCCCGACTTTACGCTTGAGCAGTTTTTGGCCCATACCCAGGCTCGAATCAATACCGAGCTGAACGAACATGTAATTTCCACCAATGCAGGTACAGGCGCGGAAACCGCTCAGAATTCTGAAGTTGGTGTATCCAGTAAATTATTTGCGCGCACATCTGCGACTGCCATGACGACGATTTTGGAGAAAACCCAGATCGTTGAGTTTGAATATCGGAAAATGGATGCGACATCGCAGGCAATGACGACCGAGGAGAAGTATTTAATGCACTCCTATTACGGTTTGCGTCCCGAGCTAAGCGTTTATAATGAGCGCGTGCAGACGGCACAAAATGCCAGCGGAAACACGGTTGAGTATGATGCAGCACAAAACACGCTGTCGATCCAGCTGACTGGCGGCGGCGCTGCTAATTTCGTCAGCGGCGAAACAATTCGTCTGGGAGGTGTGTTTGCCAATGCGACCGGCGACACCCTGCTTAATGGCCGAGAACTGACAATTTTCTCGGTAGATTCTGGTAATGATATTATCAAGGTAGACACAACTGGTCTTTCCTTGCCGGATACGAATTTTACCGAAGTGAACACCACGGTTTACGCTTTGCGCGATGAGGCCAGCGATGTTGAAGCCTTTTTTGAAGGTGCGGAAAATGTCTATGAGGGGTCAGCGGTTAATTTTAACAGCAAGAAGATTGTTTTGCGCGAAATGGGCGCGACCAATTTGCATTCCTATACGGCGACTGAGCTGGCGGATGTAAGCCGTCAGATCACCGTTACCGAAACCGTGAATGGCGATGCGTCGGCGATTACGACGAATGCCATGGTTGATGGGGGCGGCGAGTCACAAGTAATCGGTGTAGGTGATACGGTTCAACTGAGCTTTGGGCATAATGAAGCTGATTACACGTTCACCATTGCTGGCGCAGGCAGCGTCAGTGTGACGATATCAGGTGCCACGACATCGCCGTTCAGCACAGCAATCGACAATGCGCTGGCAACAATTAACGCCGACGCAAACCTGACAGCCACACGCGTGGGCGATAAACTTCAAATCGCTGTCGCAAATTCAAATGCGACAATTTCGAATGTTCAGTCAGCGACGGGGACGACTAAAGGCATTTTCGAGGTGACGGGCGCGACCCTATCCCTGACAGATGCAGCCGGTGCAGCTATTGATGCGTTAGAGACAATGGGTCTTCAAACTACGGCAGACGCGGATGCGACCACGACCAAAACGGTTTGGGTGGATGAGCGTCAGCCGCCGGTGAAAGTCGGCTATGACGAAATAAATCAACGTCTGACATTCAAAGTTGATCGGACTGTGCTCGGCACGGGTACCGATAGTAACTTTAACTCTTTCAAAGTGTCGGGGTCTACGACTGCCGAGCAAAGCAATAATCTGGGCATCCCGGCTAGTGACGATGCGGTGGAAACACTGATCCGAGGTGGCGAGGTTCTTTTCACCGATCCGTTTGTTGCCGATGGCGAAGAGGTTCAGCTAAACGATAAACGTTATGGCGCGAACGTGGCTTATAATAGTGACACCAAGACCTTCACTTTCTCAAGTGGCTCGACAGGCGAAACGATTGCCGCTGATGGTGCCATTGGGGTGAATGCCACCCAGAAAAACTCGAATATTCAGGTCGGCCGTTATTCCATCAGTGCAACCGATGGTTCGGTGGTCAATAACACGGTGACCCTGACGACACGTGCGTTGGGGCAGGGTGAAAATGCCCTGATGGGCGTTGGCCTAACCAAAACAGATGCCAACTTCACCGCCGGGACCGGTCTGGAATCATTGCCAGCCGTCTCCGTTGGTGCCACCGCCAAAGAACCGCTCACACAGGTTTTCCGCCTGTCGAATATTGGTGGCGAAAATGTTTTCAACGTTTCGGTTAACGGCATTAACGGCGTAATCGAAATTCCGACAGGTAATTATGTCGGCACGACGCTCGCAACCGCGCTGGAAGAACGCATCAACCAGATCCGCGACCCGGAAACCGGCAATACGGTCGGTGGTGTCACTGTGAAGTATGATGCGAACTCAAACAATTTCACATTTACCACTGGTACGCGCGGTGATGAGTCGACGATTAAAGTTAAGGGCGCGGCGCGTCTTGGCCTTGATGATGTGGCTTTGGGCGTGGGCTCGGTGCCTCAGATTTATAATCTGACCCAAGCAACAAATGCCGCTGGTGTTGCGCTTTATGTGAACGAAGATGGCGAAGTTGTGGAAAGTCCACCCGCTAATTTGGTGGAAGGTTATTTCCCGCTTTACATTGACGAGGGCGAGTTGACATTCGACAAAAGTGGTCAGTTGGTTTCTCCGAAAAATCTTGTTCATTACCAGAAGCAGGAAGAAGGCTTCTCAATCGACCTGAACATCGATTTTTCAAAATCAACCCAGTTTGCGCAGCCATTCTCCGTGGTGTCTGTTGACCAGGATGGTTTTACATCCGGTCGTCTTGACGGTCTGGAGATTGATGCCTCGGGTACAATTCGTGCCAACTATACGAATGGACAGAATAATCCGCTGGGTAAAATCGTTGTAGCCAACTTTAACAACCAGAACGGTTTGAAACAGATCGGTAACGCAACCTAT
>MDTB01188744.1_pt1 | contig 24620 bp, 33 predicted proteins | sample 811161 | NCBI WGS metagenome assembly MDTB01 (sample SAMN05326650, study PRJNA326480) | marine metagenome | isolation source: seawater | place: Mediterranean Sea | collected 2009
TAAATTCGGAAGAGTGGGTGAGTGGTTGAAACCAGTTGGTTGCTAACTAACCGTACGAGTAACATCGTACCGAGAGTTCGAATCTCTCCTCTTCCGCCATTTAGTTAAAATAATTATCAATTTTTACTGGTTCCTTACTTAGCATGTATTTGTAAACATTTATATTTTCTAGTACTCTTTGAACGTAATTTCTAGTTTCCTTAAATCTTATAAGTTCAATCCAATTTACATAAGATAATTTTCCTTTAGATGGATCCCCATTTACTCTTCTCCAGGTTTTTACTCTGTTAGGTCCTGCATTATAAGCTGCTATCGCGAAAGGGTAAACACCATTATAATCTTCGATTAAAGAGTTAAAATAATAAGAACCCAATTTAATATTATATTCAGGATCTCTAGTTAAGTTAGTAATACTGTATGGTAGTTTAGCTTGTTTAGCGACTAGTTTTGCTGTGTACTTCATTAATTGCATCATCCCGCGTGCTCCAGCCCAGCTATTAGCTCTTTCATCAAATTCGCTTTCTTGCCTAATTATAGCAAGTATTACCTCTGGTTTAGGCATTATTTTATTATTTATCTCTTTTGGAGTATTTATGATTGGGTAATTAAATTTATTAAAAAATCTTTTTTCATATGAAGCTTTTTTTGATATTTGAATAGCAAAATCATATCTACCGACTTCCGTAGAGAGTTTAGCAGCTAAAACTTCACTACCTTTGTCCACATTTAATGTAGCTAAATGTTTAAGTATATCCTTAGAGTATTTTGTGGCATCTAATTCCTTTAAAAGAATGACTTGATTTATCAAGCGATTTTTTTTGAATTCCTTTTCATACTCTTTATCAAATTTCGATTGATCAAATAATTCAAAATTACCACCTGGATTGATTTCGTTGAATGATAATTGACCATAATAAGTCATCGGAAAGTTAGCTCCCTCAGAAAAATATTTATTAGCACTTTCTTTGTTTCCAATTTCTTTGTAAGCTTGACCAAGCCAATAAGCACCTCTTGCTAAACTTATTGGATAGCCGACGTTATTATAAAAATTTTTAAAATGGTTTATTGCATACTCAGGTGTATTTAAAAAAGAAAGAGCCACCCATCCACATAACCATTCTGCTTCTGCGAAGGATGGCCCGGAAGACAATGAATGTTCACTTGCTATTTTGTAAGCTGTTTTATATCGTTTTTTATAAATTAATGATCTAGCAATGCTTTTTCTTTGTTCCCACCATAAATCAGGTCTTACCATTTGTCTTTCAGATTTATTAGCATTTTGGTATAAAATTTCTAACGAAGACTCTAGTCTGCCTCTTCTATTTCTCCATCTAAGTCTATCATATTCTAAACCAATATCTTTTTTTAGATGAGAAGGAACTCTACTTATTGCAGTATCAACCCCGTAGGAATTACTCATTAATATTTGTCGAGCATTATACAAAGCTCTTTCATCTTTTGGTAAGTATCTTAGCATTCTTTTCAAATCCCAATATTTTCTTTCCCAAGCTAAGTGATCAGCTCTTTTTAAGTGATCATCTTCAGTTAAAAACTTTTTGAACTTTGCCCTGTAATAACCTAAATCATTTTTACTAATTTCTGCTGTTACCCATGCGTCTTTTATAATAGAGATTATTTCATTTGTTTTACCTTGTTCTAAAAGTGCTTCAGCTAATTTAATTTTTCCCAATCCTCCTAAAGGAGGATTTTTTTCAAACCAGTTTATAATAGAAGTTGGTGAGTTATTTCTTAAATAAATTTTTGATTCTGCGAGATATTTAATTCTATTTATTCTTGGATAATCTGGATTCCGCTCAATAAATTTTTTATAATCATTAAAAGTTGCTGAGTTTCCTGTTGTTTTTAAATACATCCAATTTATTAATGTTCTAAATTCTCGATCTTTTATCTTATCAGCACTTTTTAATGCGCTGTTCCATTTTTTTGCCTTAATGAATTTGATTGTTTCTTTGGCTTTTGCGAAATCTTTATCGTTTAAAATAGTCGACTTCTGTATTTCTTTTGTAATTGTTTTATAGGTAACAGGTTTTTTTTTCGGAAAAAGGAAAATATTCAAATCTGTTTTTAATTCTTTATCTTTTAGCTCCTCATTTTTGACCTCTTTTTTATCAGCTTTTTTCTTAACTGTTTCTTGTTTAGACTCCATCTTTTTAGGTTGATTTGTCTTAAATATTGGTTTTTTTTGAGGCAAATTGATATCAATTTCATTATTAAACTTTTTAAAAATTGATGGTTTTTTTAAGGGTAAGATAAATTCAATCTCAGAATATACTTTGTTAATAATTAGAAAAAATAATAAAAATACTAGACTAATTAATTTATAAGGCATAAGTTTAAGTTATTATCTTATAATGTTTTATGCTTAAAGGATCAATCGTAGCTTTAATTACTCCATTTAAAAACAACATGCTAAATGAAGATGTTTATCGTCAATTAATTCATTATCATGTAAAAAATGGAACAAACGGAATTGTGCCTGGAGGAACTACTGGCGAGTCTCCTACATTATCTGTTAATGAACACAAAAAGATTATCGAAATTGCTGTTAAGGAGTGTAAAAACAAAATTCCAGTAATAGCTGGAACTGGGTCTAATTCAACCTCGGAGGCAGTTGAACTTTCTAAATTTGCAGAAAAAGCAGGATCAGATGCGTTATTAGTAGTTACTCCCTACTATAATAAACCAACCCAGGATGGTTTGTATGAACACTACAAAAAAATAAACGATAATGTTGGTATACCAATTATTATTTATAACATTCCATCACGTTCAGTTATTGATATGTCAGTGGAAACAATGGCAAAATTATATCAATTAAAAAATATTAAAGGAGTAAAAGATGCAACTGGAGATTTGAGTCGTGTTGATAAACAATTAAAAGCAATGGGAAAAGAGTTTATTCAACTTACTGGCAATGATGATAACGCATTAGAATTCAATAAAAGAGGAGGAGTTGGTTCTATAAGTGTTACTGCAAATATTGCAGCAAAAATTTGTTCAGATTTTCAAAATTCCTGTTTAAATAATTTTAAGGATTCAGAAAAATTTGATAAAATTTTACAACCACTACATTCAGCTATGTTTATAGAAAGCAATCCATCCCCAGTAAAATATGCTGCTTCATTACTTGGAATGTGTAGTCCTGAAGTGAGATTGCCTTTAGTGGAGGTGCAACCTGAAACTAAGAAAAAAATTTTAGAAGCTCTTAAAGTAGCAAAAATACTTTAATGAAAAAGAACGCAGTCCCTGGTCATAAAATTATTTGTCTAAATAGAAAAGCGAGTTACAATTTTTTTTTTTTAGAAAAAATTGAAGCCGGAATATCATTAAAAGGATCTGAAGTTAAATCCTTAAGAGATGGAAAAGGAAGTATAGCAGACTCCTATGCTTTGGACAAGAATGGTGAATTATTTTTAATTAATTCACATATTCCTTTGTACAGACAGTCTTCGTACAATAATCATGACCCAAAAAATGATAGAAAACTTCTTTTAAAAAGAAAAGAGATTAATAAATTGATAGGTAGAATAAACCAGGAGGGTTTAACTATTGTTCCCACAAAATTATACTTTGTTAAAGGAAAGGTTAAAGTTGAAATTGCTGTATCAAAAGGTAAAAAACTTTATGATAAGAGGCAGGTAAAAAAAACGAGAGATTGGAATCGAGAAAAGGCAAGGTTATTAAGTAAGAATAATAAATGATACATATAAATATTGGTTCTAATTTAAATTCAAAACATGGAACAAAATTTGAAAATATTTCTATTGCTATAAAGCTTTTGAATAGTTCAAATTTTAAAATAAAAAGAATATCAAGTTTTTACGAGACTCCTTCATATCCAAACAAAAGTTTACCAAGATATATAAATATAGGTCTTTTAGGAGTGAGCAAAAATTATAGTACTCTTTTAAAACAAATTTCTTTAATTGAAAAAAAAATTGGTAGACTAAGATCAAAAAAAAATGATCCACGTGTATGTGATATTGACATTATTGATTTTAATGGCATAACTCAAAATTCTAGTTTACTCACCTTGCCTCATCCTAGATCTCACAAGCGTAATTTTGTACTTTATCCTATTAAAGAAATCGATCCTAGTTGGGTTCATCCAATATTAAAGAAAAATGTTGATTTTTTAATAAACCAACTAGACCAAAATTCAAGGATTGAGATTACAAGACTAAGCAAAAGTGTTATTATTAATACATGATTAATAACAATGAATTAATTAATAAGATTAAAACTTATAACAAATTTTTAAACTCTGAGAGTTTGAATAAAGCATACAATTTTGCTTTAGATGCCCACCAAAATCAAAAAAGAGATGAGGGTGTTCCCTATATAATTCATCCACTTGCTGTCGCAAATATTTTAACTGAACTAAAACTAGACAGCGCTACTATTACAACAGGTCTGCTCCATGATACTATTGAAGATACTAATGTAACTTATGATACGGTAAAAAAAGAATTTGGCGAAGAAGTTGCGAATTTGGTTGATGGTGTTACAAAAATATCTGCTCTTGAAGACAAAGCATCACACTCTTCTAAAGAAGAGAATTTTAGAAAACTAATTTTAGCAACATCAAAAGATATTAGAGTATTGCTGGTAAAGTTAGCAGACAGATTACATAATATGCGAACTATTCAATTCCTTAAAAATAAGGATAAAATTACTAGAAAAGCTAAAGAAACAATGGAGATCTACGCACCATTGGCTGATCGAATGGGCATGAATAGAATTAGAGATGAACTAGAAGACTTATCTTTTGCTGTACTTAATAAACCAGCTAGAGATCTAATATTAGATCGTTTACAGTTTATTAAAAGTAATAAAGATGACACCTTTAAAGTTATTTCTGCTGAGTTGATATCACTACTTGAGTCTAGAGGAATTCAAACAAAAATTTTTGGAAGAGAAAAAACACCTTTTTCTATATGGAGAAAGATTCAAAATAAAAAAATATCCTTAGAGCAACTGACAGACATAATAGGTTTTAGAATAATAGTAACTAATATAGACGATTGTTACAAAACCCTTGGAATTTTTCATAACAAATTTTCGGCTATTCCAGGAAAATTTAAAGATTATATATCAACACCTAAAATTAATAATTATAAATCTATCCACACTTCTGTAATTGGACCTAAAAAAAATAGAATTGAAATACAAATAAGAACTAATGAAATGCATGAATTTGCTGAAAGAGGTATAGCCTCACATTGGAAATATAAATCATCTGAAAAGTTTTCAGAACTTTCGTGGAAGGAATATGATTGGTTGAGAGATTTAGTTGAAATTATCGAAACTGGAAGTAGCCCAGAACACTATTATGAATTTACAAAACTTCAAATGTTCCAAGAAAATGTATTTTGCTTTACTCCAAAAGGTTCAGTAATCAAACTACCTAGAAACGCTACACCAATTGACTTTGCATATGCAGTCCATACAAAAATAGGAGAAAGCGCAGTTGGATGCATTATAAATGGAAACGAGTCTACCTTGCAATCTGAACTTAAAAACGGTGATATGATAGAGATAATAACTTCAAAAAATGCATCTCCATCCCTTCATTGGTTATCATCATCTAAAACCGGCAAGGCTAGAGCATCTATAAGGAGGTACTGGCAAGACAAATCATTAGAAAAAACAAAAGTTAAAGACAAAAGCTACACAAGTACTTTAGTTGTCGATTTACCTCATAAACCTGGGGTCTTAGGAAATATAAGCTCATTAATTGGAATGAATCAAGGAAATATTTTAAATGTTGAAATGTTGAAAAAAAAAAAAGATTACCTTCAATTTTCGTTTGAATTGCAAATTAAAGATTTAAAAAACTTTACAAACTTGATAAGTCAAATAAAACAAAATAATTTTAATTTTAAAATTATTCGCCATAAACAGAAAAAAAATGCTTTCATACGAAGAATCTTTGAAAATTTTAAAAGAAACTAATGCTTTAATCGAAGGGCATTTTATATTGTCCTCAGGACTACATAGTTCCCAGTATGTACAATGCGCTCAGTTGTTGAGCAAACCCTCAAAATCTGCGAAACTTTGCAAGTCTTTAGCAGATAAAATTAAGTCAACATTCGGTGATTTTGATTTGATATTATCCCCCGCAATGGGCGGAATTGTTATAGGATTCGAAATCGGTAGATTACTTGGAATTGAAACAATATTTGCAGAGAGAGTAAATGGAAAATTTGAACTAAGAAGAGATTTTAAAATAAAAAAAGATCAAAAAGTTTTAATAGTTGAAGATGTGATTACTACTGGAAAATCTAGTCTTGAATGCGCCAATCTAGTTATTCAAGCAGGAGCTTTAATTATTGGATATGGGTGTATAATTGATAGATCTCAAAAAAAATCATCTTTAAAAAATAAAATAATATCTCAAATAGAAATAAATATTCCTACTTATAAAAAAGATGAGATTCCAAAAGATCTTTCTTTAATTAAAGCAGTTAAACCAGGTAGTAGAAATCTTTAATGGAAAAGATTAGATTAGGTGTAAATATAGATCATGTAGCTACTGTAAGAAATGCTAGAGGAGAAAATTATCCAAGCCCGCTAAGAGCTGCAAAAATTGCTGAGGCATCTGGAGCAGACTCTGTAACTATTCATTTAAGAGAAGATAGACGCCATATCAAAGATAACGACCTAAAAATTATTAAAAGAAAAATCAAAATTCCTCTTAATTTAGAAATTGCAGCTACAAATGAAATGGTTAACATTGCTTTAAAAAGAAAGCCTCCTTTTATTTGTATTGTTCCAGAAAAAAGAAGAGAGATTACGACAGAAGGCGGCTTAAATCTCAACCACAAAAGAAACTATTTAAAAAAAATTATAGGTAAATTTAAAAGTAAAAAAATTAGGGTTAGTTTGTTTATAGAGCCGAGTATAAAAGATATTAAATTATCTAAATTTCTAAAAGCTGACTGTATTGAAATTCATACTGGAAAAATATGTAGATTAATTAATCTAGGGAAAAATACAAAAAAGGAGTTATTAAAGATTAAAAAAGCAGTAAATTTCGCTAATGAGATTGGTTTAGAGGTACATGCTGGACACGGTTTAAATTATAAATCTGCTAAAATTTTATCACGTTTAAGAGGAATAAAAGAGTTTAATATTGGACATTTTCTAATCGGAGAGTCCATTTTTATAGGACTCTCAAAGTGTATAAATAATTTTAAGAAAATTTTGAAATAATGACAATTTATGGAATAGGTATTGATATAATCAGTACTTCTAGAATAGCAAAATCTATTAAAAACAAAGCTTTTATTAACAGGCTTTTTAATAAAGAAGAAATAGCTAAATGTAATAAACTTAAAAATAAGGCAAATTGTTATGCTAAAAGATTCGCTGCGAAAGAAGCTTTTTCTAAAGCAATTGGAACTGGTATTTCAAAGGGAATGAATTTTAATGAAATTATTGTACAAAATAACAATAAAGGGAAGCCCAGTATAAAATTATTGGGAAAAACAAAAATATCTGTAGATAAAATTATTAAAAAAAAGTTTAATATTCTTTTAACTTTGTCTGATGATAAACCATTTGCTATTGCAACTGTAATTATTTCCTTATGAAAAAAAAGAAAATCCTCGACTCAATAATTGACAACACCAAAACTATTTTAGGAGCATTATTAATAGCTTTAATTATAAGATCTCTAATATTCCAACCTTTTTATATACCTTCATCATCGATGGAACCGACTCTACTTATTGGCGATAGAATTTTTGTATCAAAATATTCTTATGGTTATAGTAGACACTCATTTCCTTTTAGCCCTAAAATTTTCAGTGAAAGGATTTTTTACAATCAACCTAAAGTGGGCGATCTTGTTGTTTTTAAGACACCTTCTGATAATAGAACTGATTATATTAAAAGATTAATAGGTCTTCCAGGTGATGAAATTCAATTTATAAACGGCAATATCTTTATTAATAAGAAGAAGATAGAGAGAAGAGCTATAATTACTCTTGATAAAGTAAGGTGTGGTAAGACAACATTAAATGTAAAGGCATACGAAGAGACTCTGCCTAATGGACATAAGTATATAGCTACATATAATAATGATGGTACTTTACAAAATACTAAAAAGTTTAAAGTCCCTAAGAACCATTTTTTTTTACTAGGTGATAATAGAGATTGCTCGAAAGACAGTAGATACTTAGATAGTGTCGGTTATGTTGATCGTGTTAACTTAGTTGGCAAAGCTAAGATTATTTTTTTCTCTAATGATACTGTTACAAGTAGAATGCTAAAGTTTTGGAACTTAAAAGAATCATTTAGAGGTGAAAGATTATTTAAGAGTATAAAATGAAAAATAGATTAAAAGAACTAGAAAAAACTATAGACTATAACTTTAAAAATGAAGAACTTTTAAAAAAATCTTTAATACATAAAAGTTATGACAATATTAATAACAATGAAAAATTAGAATTTCTTGGAGACCGAGTTCTAGGACTTGTAATATCAAAAAAATTAATGGAAATATATCCTGAGGAAAATGAAGGTATTATCGATAAAAAATTTGCAAATCTTGTTAACAAAATTACTTGTTTAAAGGTATCAAAGAAAATTAATCTAAAAGCTTACATGTATCTAGGTACTTCGCATAAGTCATTAAAAACCACAGCAGACAAAATTGTTAGTGATTGTTTAGAAGCTTTAATAGGTGGAATTTACCTAGATGGAGGACTTAAAGTTGCAGAAAAATTTATTTTTAATTTTTGGAACGATTACTTACTTAATTCTAAAGTTCCTTTAATTGATGCAAAAACACAATTGCAAGAATTCAGTTTAAAAAAATTTAAAACCTTGCCAATATATACGTTTTATAAAAAAAGTGGGCCACAACATAATCCAATATTTAAAACAGATGTTCAAATTCCTAACTCAAAAAAAACTATAGGATTTGGCGCTTCAAAAAAAAATGCTCAACAAAATGCTGCAAATAAATTATTAAAAATCCTCAAAATTATATGAATTGGGAAGACGAGTGTTATTTATTATCAAAAAGAAAATTTAGAGAAAATGCAAATATAATTAATGTCTTTACTCCAAAAAAAGGAAAAGTTGGAGGTATAGTATACGGTGGCAACTCCAGAAAAATCAGAAACTATTTACAAATATCTAATAAGTTAATTGTTTTCAATAATACAAAGAATGAGAATAAAATCGGATACTTTAAAACTGAACTTATCAAACCAGTATCTCCAAATTACTTTAATGATAAAGAAAGAACTTCAGCAATTATTTCTCTATGTTCTTTATTAAATTCTCTCTTACCAGAGTCTCAGCCTTATAAAAATGTCTACGACGCATTTGAAGAATTTTTAAATAATATTAGTTTGGACAATTGGATTTATTTATATATTTTTTTTGAAATAAAATTAATTAAAGAACTAGGTTTTGATACAAATTTAAGAATATATAATAAGTCTTATGAAAAAAAAGATCTGTTTAAAAAGATTGAAATAGATAATTTTAAATACGAGGTGCCAATTTTTTTAATTAAAGAAGAAATTCCTGATAATTACTCTGAAGTAAATATTATGAAATCTTTGTTGTTTACTAGAAGTATTTTGTCAAATAAATTTTTTCTACCAAATAATTTGCCTTTTCCTAAATCAAGAATAATTTTTGAAAATTATTTCAATTAATTATTAGTGATTTTTTTTGCTATATCTAGAGCAAAATAAGTAATAATTGCGGAGGCTCCAGCTCTTTTGAATGCCATAAGACTTTCTAAAATTGCATCTTTTGTGATTAGATTATTGTTTATTCCAAATTTAATTAAACTATATTCACCAGACACCTGATAGGCAAACACAGGAATTTTAAAAGTATCTTTTATATTTTTAATTATATCCAAATATGGCATACCCGGTTTAATTAAAACAAAATCAGCTCCTTCTTTAATATCTAAACCAATTTCTCTATATGCTTCGTTTGTGTTATTAAAATCCATTTGATAGGTTTTTTTATCAAATTTTAAATTTTTCTTTGAACCGACTGCATCTCTAAATGGCCCATAAAAATTTGAGGCATATTTAGCCGCGTACGAAAGTATGCTGACATTTTTAAAATTATTCTTATCTAACGCTTTTCTAATTTTACCTATTCTACCATCCATCATGTCTGAAGGAGCAATTACATCACAACCCATTTTAGCTTGCAGTAATGATTGCTCTACCAAAATCTTTAAAGTTTCGTCGTTATCAATTTTATTATTTACTAATACACCATCGTGTCCGTGAGATGTATAAGGATCTAAAGCGACATCACACATTACACCAATTTTTGGAAATCTTTTTTTTATTAATCTAAGACTTTGACAAACTAAGTTATTTTCATTTAAAGCTTCTTTTCCTAATTTATCTTTTCTTTTGGATGGAGTGAATGGAAAAAGCGCTACCATTGGAATCTTATATTTTGAAACTTTATTCATCACTGTACTTAATTTATCCACCGAATATCGATTAATGCCAGGCATTGCTTTAATCTTTTCAATCTTGTTTTTTCCTTCTCTTATAAAAATTGGCATTATAAGATCATTAGTACTTAGTTGATTCTCTGAAATAAGTTTCCTCATCCATTCTGAGTTGCGAACTCTTCGCAGTCTTATACTTGGGTATTTACCTACTATTTTCATTTTTTAAAAATATTAAATTTTGTTTGATGCGACAAATAATATATTATAAATAACATTAAAGTAATTATAAAAGATATTTATGGCACACCCAAATTTCGCAGATTTCTATCAAGTTCCAGATCTAAAATTTGATATTAAAAGATTAAGGTCTGATTTAGATGTAATCTTAATGAATAAAGGATTTAAATCTCCAGAAGGAGTTACTAATTTTGGAGCTATACCTTTAAATCAAATACCGAATGACAATGAGTCAATTAAGGGAAATAATATCAGGGGTATTTATTGGACAATACCTGATGAAAAAGGAAAAGAAGTTGCAAGAGATATACCTATTGAAGAGTCTAGATACACTCAGATTCTTCCTGAATTTAAGAATACATATTTTAATGAGGTTTATGAAGTTTTAAAAAGCAAATTTAAATTAGGTAGAGTGAGGTTGCTATTAAAAGAACCAAGATCAACTCTTAGCTGGCACAAAGATCCTGAACCAAGACTACATATACCAATTATTACTAATTTAGGTTGCTCGATGGTTATAGAAAATATTGCTAAACATTTACCTGCAGATGGTCAAGTGACTATAACAAACAATACTAAATATCATAATTTTTTTAATGGAGGAGAACAGTCAAGAATCCATTTAGTAGCATGTGTTCTAGAAAATCCTTTTAAAAAAAATTGAAATCCTTATTTAAAAAAATTTGCATTGCTTCAGATCACGCAGGATTTTATCTAAAAGATTATATTAAAGATCTTTTAATACAAAACAATATTTCAGTAATAGATTTGGGTACATTGACAGATAAATCCGTGGATTATCCAGATTACGCAAAAAAAGTATCGAACAGGATTAAATCAGGTAGAAGCGATCTAGGAATACTAGTTTGTGGATCAGGCACAGGAATGGCAATAAGTGCTAATAAAATCAAAGGAATTAGAGCAGCAGTTTGTTATAACTTAAAATCTACAAGATTGTCTAGACTGCATAATAATGCTAATATTATTTCTTTAGGATCAAGATTAATAAGTAAAAAAAATGCATTTAAACTAGTTTCTATTTTTTTAAAAACTAAATTTGAAGGCGGCAGACATTTAAGAAGGGTAAAAAAAATATAATTATGTCCACAGCGTTTAAGATTGATAAATTTTTGAATAATTTCTTCCGTTTAAGTCTTCAAGACTCTGATAGAGAGCTTTATGACTCAGTTAAAAAAGAATTTATAAGACAGCAAAATCATGTTGAATTAATTGCTTCAGAAAATATAGTTTCAAAAGCTGTTCTCGAAGCTCAAGGTTCTGTATTAACAAATAAATATGCAGAAGGTTACCCTGGTAAAAGATACTATGGAGGATGCGAATTTGTTGATCATTCTGAAACTTTGGCAATAGAGCGTGCTAAAAAATTGTTCAATTGTAAATTTGCCAATGTTCAGCCTCATTCAGGAGCTCAGGCTAACGGCGCTGTATATCTAGCGCTGATAAAACCCGGAGATACTATTCTTGGGATGAGTTTAAATTCTGGTGGTCATCTTACACATGGAGCTAAACCTGCTCAGTCGGGTAAATGGTTTAATGCAATTCATTACGATGTAGATAAAAAATCAGGTTTAATTGATTACGAAAATGTTGAAAAATTAGCATTGGAAAATAAACCAAAATTAATAATTGCAGGTGGTAGCGCGTATTCTAGAAAAATTGATTTTAAAAAATTTAGAGATATAGCAGACAAAGTAGGTGCTTATTTTTTAGTTGATATGGCTCATTTCTCAGGTTTGGTTGCTGGAGGCATGTATCCCAATCCGACAAAATATGCTGACGTTGTAACATCAACTACTCACAAAGTTTTGAGAGGCCCAAGAGGAGGAATAATTTTAACAAATAATGAGAATCTAATTAAAAAATTTAATAGCGCTATATTTCCTGGGTTACAAGGTGGGCCATTGATGCATGTTATTGCAGCAAAAGCAGTTTGTTTCAAAGAAGCTTTATCTGATGAATTTAAAATTTATACTAAACAAGTAATAAACAATGCTAAAACTTTGTCTGATAAATTAGTTGAAAATGGATTTAAGATATTTTCCGGAGGAACAGACACACACTTGATGTTAGTTGATTTGACGGATTTTAATGTTACTGGAAAAGATGCAGAGAGTTCTTTAGTTCGATCGAACATAACATGCAACAAGAACGGCATTCCATTTGATACTGAAAGTCCTATGATAACCTCTGGTATTCGACTTGGTACACCAGCATGTACTACAAGGGGTTTTGGGTCTAAAGAATTTTCTTTGGTCGCTGATTTAATTACTAAAGTTGTAAAAGGTTTAAGTAAAAATGGCTCAAATAACTCAAAAATAGAAAAAGAGGTACAAAAAGAGATTATTGATCTTTGCTCGTCTTTCCCTATATATAGTGATTAATTAATATAAATAACTATGCTTTGTCCATTTTGTAGAGAAAAAGACACCTCCGTTGTAGACTCAAGACCTACAGAAGACGGTACTGCAATTAGAAGACGTAGATTATGTGGTTGTGAACGTAAGGAAAGATTTACAACTTTTGAAAGAGTTCAATTCCAAGAATTAACTGTAATTAAAGGTAACGGAAAAAGAGAGCCTTTTGATAGAGATAAAATTTCTAAATCTATAAGAATAGCAACCAGAAAAAGACCGATTGACTCTGAAACAATAGAAAAATTCATATCTAAGATAGTAAGAAATCTAGAGGGTTTAGGAGAAAGTGAAATTCCAACTCCAACCATAGGAAAATTTATTATGGAGGGATTGTCAAGTTTAGATAAAGTCGCCTACGTTCGTTTTGCCTCAGTGTATAAAAATTTTAAAGAGGCGAAAGATTTTGAGCAGTTTGTAGGTAACTTAGATGAAAATAAATCATAATAATTATTTAAAACTAGCGTTTGAGAACGCCAAGGTAAATCTTGGTAAAACCAATGCAAATCCATCTGTTGGATGTGTGGTTGTCAAAAATAACTCAGTAATATCTTCAGGCAGAACTTCTCTTTCAGGAAGACCTCATGCGGAAGCTAATGCTTTAAAAATAAATAAAAATTTTAATGAAGCAGATTTATATCTAACATTAGAACCATGCACACATTATGGATTAACACCTCCATGTACTAATCTAATAATCAAAAAAGGTATAAAGAGGGTATTTTTTTCATTTTATGATATTGATAAAAGAACTTCTAGATTGTCAAAAAAAGAATTAAACAAAAAAAAGATAAAGGCTTATCGAAAGTTTAATAAAGAATACGCAAGTTTTTATCAAAGTTATTTTACTAATAAAAAAAAATTTGAACCATTGATTGATGCTAAAATTGCAATATCAAAAGATTACTATACTATTAATCGAAATTCTAAGTGGATCACCAATTTATTATCTAGAAAAAGAGCGCATTTAATAAGATCAGAGTATGACGCGATTGTATCAACCTCAAAATCAATTAATAGCGATAATTCTCTTTTAAACTGTAGACTTAACGGATTTAATAAAAATAAACCAGATGTATTTATTATTGATATAAATTTTAAAATTAAAAAAAATTTGAAATTATTAAAAAATTCAAAAAAAAGAAAAATCTTTTTGATAACATCTGAAAAAAACAGTAAAAAGATTTCTACTCTAAAGAAATTTGGTGTCAAAGTCGTCAATGTAAAACGATTAGATAGTAAATACGATTTTAAAAATTTATTTAAAACAATTAAAAAACTGGGGTATAATAGACTTTTAGTAGAAAGTGGTTTAATATTTTTAAACAAGTTATTAAAATATAAGCTAATTTATAATATGTTCGTTTTTAAATCTTCTGTTTCACTAAAATTTAAAGGCAAAAATAATTCATCAAATTATCATATTAAAAAATTGAAATTAAACCATAAGGTTAAAGTAAATTTGCAAAAAGATATTTTATATAAGGTAAAAATTAGAAATGTTTAATGGAATAATATATAAACAAGGTATCATTAAAAGTATTAGAAAAAGCCCAAGATACGTTAAAGGAAGTTTAGTAATAGAAATCAAATCAGATATTAAATTTAATAAAAAAGATGTAGGCGAGTCCGTTAGTTGTGATGGAGTTTGTCTTACTTTAATAAGAATTAAAAATAATTCTTTTTTGTTTTATTTATCTAAAGAAACAATTACAAGATCAAATTTTAAATATAGTAGAGTTGGAAAAATTGTTAATTTAGAAAAATCATTACTACATGGTCAAAAAATTTCTGGTCATTACGTTCAAGGTCACGTTGATACTACGGCTAGTGTTGAAAATATTTCTATTGTTGAAAAAACCTGGATAATAAAGCTGAAATTAACTAAAAGAGTTCATCATAAGTCTTTAGTTGAAAAGGCTTCAATTTCTATTAATGGAGTATCTTTAACCATCTCAAAAATTAATACAAACACATTTCAAATAAATGTTATACCGCATACTTTAAAACTTACTAATCTTAAAAATTTAAAACATAAAGATATTGTAAATGTTGAGATAGATATTTTTAGTAAATATATCTCAAAAATAAAAAAATGATCAGTAACAAAGTTTTCTCATCAATTAATGAAATTATCAAAGATGCTCGCAAGGGAAAGATGTTTATTCTGGTAGACGATAAAGACAGAGAAAATGAGGGTGATTTAATAATTCCTGGTTCTAAATGTAATTCTAAAAGTATAAATTTTATGGCTAAACATGGAAGGGGATTAATATGTTTGGCTTTATCTAAATTCCAAATTGAAAGACTAAAACTTCCATTAATGTCACGATTGAACAAATCTAGAATGCAAACTGCCTTTACAGTTTCAATAGAGGCGAAGAAAGGAATATCCACAGGTATTTCTGCATATGATAGAGCAAAAACAATTAAAGTTGCAATAAATTCAAAAACTAAAAAAAAAGATATTGTTTCACCGGGACACGTTTTTCCTTTAGTCGCTAGAGCAGGTGGAGTTCTCGAAAGAGCAGGTCACACAGAAGCATCTGTTGACATTTCAAAATTAAGCAGACTAAACCCAAGTGCTGTAATATGTGAAGTCATGAATGAAGATGGAAGAATGGCTAGACTTAAAGATCTTCATAAATTTTCAAAAAAACATAAAATTAAAATTGCATCAATCGATGATTTGATTGCTTATAGACTAAAAAATGAAAAATTAATTAATAAAGTACCGAATAAAAATTATTACTATAAAAAGAATAAATCTTTCGATTATCAAATTTATGAAAATATATTAGACAAATCAAAAAATTATGTACTTAAAAAAGGAAAAATAAATCCTCATAAAGCAGTAAGAGTAAGAGTTGTATCTATTAAGTTTAAGAATTATAAACACGTATTAAAGAACAACAAAGTAATCAAGTCGTTAAAATATCTCTCAAGATTTAATAACTTTATTTTAATTATAATAAATAATGATAAAATTGATAGAAATGAAAAAGATAATGCTATTTTACGATATTACGGTATAGGAGCACAAATTATCAAAGACTTAAAAGTCAAAAATATGATACTTGTAACAAAATCTAGAAAAAAAATTATAGGTTTAGATGGTTTTGGATTAAAAATAAAAAAGCAGGAAATTATCAAATGAAAAAAATTTTAATCATAAATGCAAATTATTACGAAGATATTTCTAAAAGATTATTTTCTTCTACAAGTAAAGAACTAAAAAAACACAACATAAAACTAAAACGAATTGATGTTCCTGGTGTTTTTGAAATACCTTTTACTTTAAGAAAATATATCAAAAAATTTGATGCTTTTGTAGTAATAGGATGCGTAATTAAAGGACAAACACCTCATTTTGAATTAATCACGAGTTCAACATTTGATGCTTTGATTAGAATTTCTGTAGATTTTAATAAACCTATAACAAATGGAATTATTACCTGTCTAAATAAGAAACAAGCTATTGAAAGAAGTTCAATTAAAGATAACTCATCAAAAAATAATAAAGGATACGAAGCAGCAAAAGCAGTTATTAATCTTCTTAAGAATGAACCAAAAAATTCATAAAAATTCTTCGCCTAGGATAAAGGTCATTCAGAAAATATATGGATCTTTGATGAATCCAGACGTCGAAATTGAATACCCAAAAAATCAATATAGGAAGTATATAAAAGATGTCGTTTCAGGCACTCTCGAGAGAACAGATCTAATTGAAAAAACTATCATAAAGCATCTAGACAAAGATATAGATTTAAAAAAAACTGATAAGCTGCTTAAGATAATTTTATTTTCAGCTGTTTTTGAGTTTTTATTCAAGCACAATACACCCAAAAACGTAATTATAAGTGAGTATGTTAAAGCCTCAGAATTTTTCTTAGAAAAAGCTCAGATTAGCTACTTAAATGCGATCTTGGATAAATTGTCAAAATCAATAAGAAATTCTTGAATTTTAGTGAATTTGTCACCAAAGACAAATAACTTTAACTTGCGTTTCATTAATATATTTGGCATTTATCCTGTTTAAATGAATAACTATTTAGAATTATTATACTTAATTTCTTTTTCCGGAATTCTAGCTGTTGCATACAGCTATTTGTTGTCAGGGCAAATACTTTCTGCCAGTCCTGGAAATAACAAAATGCAAGAAATAGCTGAAGCGATTCAAATCGGAGCTAAAGCTTATTTAAATCGTCAATATAAGACAATTGCTATAGTAGGTATCATCGTATTGGCGATAGTAACTTATTTTTTCAATTATTTGGTTGGATTAGGATATTTTATTGGCGCTTTCCTTTCAGGTGTAGCTGGTTATGTAGGCATGCTAATATCTGTTAAGGCTAATGTAAGAACAGCAGAAGCTTCGAGAAGTAGTCTACAGTCAGGATTAACTATAGCTTTTAAATCAGGTGCTATTACAGGTCTTTTAGTTGCCGGTTTAGCTTTATTGGCAATAACTTTATATTATATAATTTTGATAAATCTTAATGCAGATAGCAGAGAAATTATTAATGCTTTAGTAGCCTTAGGTTTTGGAGCATCATTAATATCAATTTTTGCAAGATTAGGAGGGGGTATTTTTACTAAAGGTGCAGATGTAGGAGCAGATTTAGTTGGCAAAGTTGAGGCTGGAATACCTGAAGATGATCCTAGAAACCCAGCCGTTATAGCAGACAACGTTGGGGATAATGTAGGAGACTGCGCTGGAATGGCTGCAGACTTATTTGAAACTTACGCTGTAACAATTGTAGCTACGATGGTTTTATCTTCAATATTTTTTCCTATGAGTTTGAACTTGATGGTTTATCCTTTAGCTATTGGAGGAGCATGTATAATCACTTCAATTATTGGAACTTGGTTTGTAAAATTAGGAAAAAGTAGAAATATAATGAATGCTTTATATAAGGGCTTTATTGTTACATCTATCACTTCTTTATTAATTTTATATCCAATAACAGACGGAATAGTAGGTTTAGATAAAGTTTACAGTGATAATAAAGGCACAAGTTTTTCTGGTTTAAACTTGTATATATGTGGTGTTGTTGGATTTGTGATTACAGGATTATTAATTTGGATTACAGAATATTATACTGGCACAAATTTTAGACCAGTTCAATCTGTAGCAAAATCTTCAACTACCGGTCACGGCACTAATGTGATTCAAGGACTAGCTATTTCGATGGAGGCTACTGCAATTCCAGCTTTAATAATTGTAGCTGGTATTTTGTACACAAATAATCTGGCAGGGTTGTATGGTATTGCAATTGCTGTAACTTCTATGCTTGCTTTAACTGGCATGGTTGTAGCCCTAGATGCCTATGGACCAGTAACTGATAATGCTGGAGGAATTGCAGAGATGTCTAAATTACCAAGAAGTGTGAGAAAAACTACAGATGCTTTAGATGCAGTTGGAAACACTACTAAAGCAGTAACAAAGGGCTACGCTATTGGCTCAGCAGGACTTGGTGCCCTAGTTTTATTTGCTGCGTATACAGAGGATATTAAATATTTTTCTACAGTCAAAGAATCATCTTTATTTGGTGTTAACGTTACATTTGATTTATCAAATCCATTTGTAGTCGCTGGTTTACTTGTTGGAGGGATGTTACCTTATCTATTTGGATCAATGGGTATGCAAGCAGTGGGACGAGCAGGGGGTGCAGTTGTGGTTGAAGTTAGAAGACAATTTAAAAAGATACCTGGCATAATGAAAGGCAAAAGAAAACCTGATTACGGTAGATTAGTTGATTTGTTAACAAAGGCTGCCATTAAAGAAATGATCATTCCATCGTTGTTGCCAGTTTTATCTCCAATAATTTTATACTTTATTATTCTTCAAATCGGAGGATTAGAAGCAGCTTTAGCTTCACTTGGTGCAATGTTGCTAGGGGTTATTATAACTGGTTTATTCGTAGCTGTTTCTATGACAGCAGGTGGTGGTGCATGGGATAATGCAAAAAAATATATTGAAGATGGCAATTTTGGTGGCAAAGGTTCAGATGCTCATAAGTCTGCAGTTACAGGAGATACTGTTGGAGACCCCTACAAAGATACAGCAGGTCCAGCTATAAATCCGATGATAAAGATTACCAATATTGTTGCTCTATTGCTCTTAGCTGTAATTGCCCACTAACTTTATTTATCTCTACTATACATTTTTTCGCGTAAACTAGATAAAAAGGACTCAACAAAACTTTTTTTGCTCAATTGATTTTCTGTTTTTTTCTCCGAAAATCTAACTTCATTAATATTATTTTTTGTATATATTTTTTTTTCTTCTAATATTCCATATTTGTCAAAGTAAAGAACTAAAACGTTATTCGTTTTTAAAACATGTTGACCTAACTTGTGATACTTACCCTTGCTTAGAGTCCTCTCTAAATATATCCAAATATCATCATTTTCATGAGATTTAGAATGAGGTTGACCCAATATACTTATAATATCATTTTTATTGGTTTTTTTAACAACCAAAGTCTTAGATCTATTTTCTAGAAACAATATACCATGGTTCTTATCTGGATCTTTTAATTGACATCCCATTGAAATAAATAATAAAAGAAATAATATTTTATTGAAATGATATTTAATATTAAAAAACATAATACACTTCTTTATAACACATTATTAAGGTTGTCTCGAAATTTATATTTTTATAAAAATATAGGTCTTAAAGATACATTTGAAACAAGGATTTATCTTATGTTTCTACACTTCTCAATTATACTCATCATATACAAGAATAAGAAAGTTAAGTTTCCACAAGTTTTGTATGACTCTTTATTTCAATGTATAGAAAATAACTTACGTGAATTAGGTCAAGGTGATGTTGCTGTTAATAAAAAGATGAAGGACCTAAATAAAATTCTTTACGACATTTTATTAAAAATTAGTGTGAAAATAGATGATTTCAAAATAAGTAAAAATTTAATTTTAAAGTATTTTGAAGAATTAAATGCTGTAAACAACAAAAAATATGTCCTATTTGTTGAATATTTTGTAAATTTTTACGATTTTTGTTTTGAACTTTCTCCCGAAAGCATGATAAAAGATGCCATAAAGTTTAAGGATAAATAATGGCTGTACCAAAAAGAAAAACCTCTATATCAAAAAAAAGGATGAGAAGATCTCATCATAAACTTGTTGCGTCTAATGTGGTTGAAGATAAAAAAAGTGGTGAGTATAAACTTTCCCATCATATAGATTTAAAATCTGGTTATTATAACGGGAAAAAAATTTTAGATATTTAATTATTTAAATGAAAAAAAAAATAACTATTGCTATTGATGCAATGGGTGGTGAAAATTCTCCAAAAAAAAATATCGAAGGATTGAATATTTTCTTAAAAAAAAATTTAAATAACAACGATTTTTTTATTAAGCTTTTTGGTAATGAAACGATTTTAAAAAAACATCTTTTAGATTTTAATATAAAAAGTGAAAATATTGAGATTGTTCACACAGACTCCGTTATTTCTGATGAAGAATCTCCCTTAACAGCAATAAAAAACTCTAAAAATACGAGCATGTGGAATTCCATAAAGTCTCAAGTTGACGGAGAGTCAGATATAAGCCTATCAGCAGGAAACACTGGAGTGCTTTTTGTTATCTCAAAAATGATTTTGAAAATGATGAATGATGTATCCAGACCTGCTTTAGCTGGGTTATGGCCAAGTAAAAAAGGTATGAGTGTAGTTTTAGATCTTGGTGCAAATATTGAATGCGATGAAAAGAACTTAATTGATTTTTCAGAAATGGGTGCTGCTTTATTTAAATCAATATTTCCGAAACAAAAACCTCATGTAGCTTTACTAAATATAGGTTCAGAGGAAATAAAAGGAACAGAAATACTTAAAAAGACTTATTCAAAATTAAAAGAACTTAATAGTGAAGATAATTTTATATTTAATGGTTATATAGAGGGAGATCAAATAATGAATGGAGATAGTAATGTAATAGTAACCGATGGCTTTACAGGAAATATTGCATTAAAGACTGCAGAAGGAACAGCTAAATTTGTAGTAGATAGTTTAAAAAGATCACTAACAGAAAATTTATTCTCACGTCTATCAATACTTTTTTCTTATTTTCCACTTAAAAAATTTAAATTAAAACTTGATCCAAGAAAGTATAACGGTGCTATTTTTTTAGGATTAAATGGCCCAGTTGTAAAAAGTCATGGTGGTACAGATGCGGTTGGGTTTTACCATTCTATAGACCTATGTTATAGAATTATAAAAGGTAACTTAATGGAAGAAATAAAAACTAATTTAAGTCATTTAAATGTTGGAGAAAAAACGAATTAACTATACTAAAAAAGATATATCAAAAGATTTAAGTTTAAAAATTGGTTTGTCTACAGCATATGTATCTTCGATCACAAATGATTTAATTAATATACTGAAAGAAATAATTAAAAATGAAAAAACCAATATTAAGAACTTTGGAACATTTAAAGTAGTAAACAAAAAGGCAAGATTAGGAAGAAATCCAGTAAGCAAAACTCCACACGAAATCTCAGCAAGAAAAACGTTGAGTTTTAGTGCTTCTGAGAAAATAAATAAAAGTCTTAATAATTTATAATGAAGAAGCTTTATACAATTTCAGATGTTTCAAAAGTACTTGATCTTTTAGACAAAAAAAACAAAAAACCCTTAAACCATACTATTAGGTATTGGGAAAAAGAGTTTAAGAAAATAAAACCTCTAAATATAAATAAAAGAAGATATTATACAGAAAAACAAATAGAGATTATCCGTTTAATAAAATACCTGCTAAAAGATAAAGGTATGACAATAAAAGGGGTTAAAAATGTACTTAAAAAAAATATAAATACTCTTGACGATTATGATTTGAATAGTTTAAAAGCTGATTATCAAAAAAAGAATATTGAGTTAAAAAGTAAAAAAGTTTTAAAAAGAATTAATATTTTAAAAAACTATGGCAAAAAAATCACACATTAAAGTTAGAATGGTTCCTGAAAGTAATCCGGATAGTAAGTTCATTTATTATGCAAAAAAGCCAACAAAAGGTGAAAAAGCAAAAGATAAACTTAAGCTAAAAAAATACAATCCCAATACTAGAAAACACGAATTATTTATAGAAAAAAAATTACCACCTCACAGTAAATAATTATTTCTTTTTAAAAGATCTGTATTCGTAGTCAATGTAAGCATTGATCATACTAGACCAAATTTTCTTAGTTATTTTTTGATCTATATTTTTATCTTTTGACTTCTTCCTAATATTTTTGAGAATTATAGAAATTCTTCTTCTATCGATTATGTCCTTTTTATACTTTTTATTTTTTAGGACTTGTTCTACGAGCTTAGTCCTTTTCTTAATTAAAACTAGAAAGGCATTGTCTAGTTTATCTAGTTTTTTTCTGATTTCTAATATATTTTTGTTAATCATAGCGACATTAAGATATTATCGTTTTATTATAAGAAATATATATTAAATCTCATGGAATCAAATACTCAAAGAGTGAATATGCTATTTTATTATTGGCTAGTAGCAACCTTTCTTATGGTTGGAGTACTAATAATTGTTGGAGGATTAACAAGGCTAACAAATTCAGGACTTTCTATAACAGAATGGGAGTTATTTTCAGGAATTTTACCTCCATTAAATAATGCAACATGGATAAACTATTTTAATTTATACAAAGAAATTCCTCAATATAAATTAATAAATATGAATATGTCCCTAGATGACTTTAAAATTATTTTTTATTGGGAATATGCTCATAGATTTCTAGCAAGATTGTTAGGAATCTTTTTTATATTACCGCTAATATATTTTTCTTTTATAAATAAGATTAAAAATGAATATTTAAAAATCTGTTTTTTAATCTTTATCTTAATTCTGTTTCAAGGTTTCTTAGGTTGGTATATGGTTAAAAGTGGATTAGTAGATAATGTTACTGTTAGTCATTATAGATTATCAATTCATTTAGCAGTTGCTTTTATAATCATTTCAATGATTTTTTGGAACATTCTAAATTTTAAAGAAAAAACTTCAAAAAAATTTTTTAAAAACAACAAAAAATCAATTTTTTTTTATATTTTAATTTTTCTTGTTTTTTCACAAATTATATTTGGCGCTTTCGTATCTGGCTTAGATGCAGGAAAAATTTACCAAACTTGGCCCTTTATGAATTATAGTTATTTTCCAGATGATGTTAAATCAGACGGGTTTTTGTATTTATTAGATTTTAATGATCAAGGTTTAATACAGTTTTACCACAGAAATATTGCCTATTTAATAGTAGTTTATATTTTATTCTTAGGATTTTATATTTATAAAAAAAATATTCATCATCTTTATAAACCGTATTATGTAGTTTTATTCCTTTTGTTTTTGCAAATTTGTTTAGGCATATTTACTTTAATAAGTGGATTAAATATCTATTTAGCCTCATCTCATCAAATTGGCAGTTTGCTACTTATTTTAAGTGTTATAAATCTTCATTATAGACAAATTAATTAAATTGACTTTCTTAAGTATTGTTAGTAATTATCGCCATTAATCATGACGCCTTTTATTAAAAAAAAAGATATTAAAAAAAACTGGTACATTATCAATGCTGAAAATATTGCTGTAGGAAGATTGGCTTCTCAAATATCAAAAATATTAAGAGGAAAGAATAAGGCTACTTTTAATCCTCATATTGATAATGGTGATTTTGTTATTGTTACTAATATTGAAAAAATAAAATTTTCTGGTAAAAAATTTAAAGACAAAAAATATTATAGACATACTGGACATCCAGGTGGAATAAAAGAAGTTACTCCTTTAGGTCTTAAGGAAAAAAATAAAAGTAATGAAATTTTAAAATTAGCAGTTAAAAGAATGTTGCCTGGTGGACCATTAGCTAAAAAACAATTAACTAAGTTAAAAATTTACCCAGGTGAAAAACATCCTCATGAAATACAAAAACCTCAAGTTATACAATTTGATAAGATAAATAGAAAAAACCTCATAGCTAACTAATGGAAAATTTAAACCCTAATCCAAGTGCTTCAAAAAAAATTAAACTTGATTTTAAAGATAGTAAATATGCTACAGGCAGAAGAAAAAGATCGATAGCGAAAGTCTGGGTAAAAAAGGGTTCGGGTAATATATATGTGAATGGTATTACTATGAATAACTATTTCAAGAGACCAGTTCACCAAATAATTGTTACAAGACCGTTAGAAATATCTAATGTTAGAACAGTCTACGACGTTAAATGCTCTGTAAAAGGTGGAGGACTTTCAGGTCAAGCTGGAGCTATAATTCTAGGTATATCTAAAGCGCTTATTTCACAAGATGAAGTATTAAAAAAGAATTTAAAAAAAGACAAATTAACGACCCGTGACTCTCGAGTTGTAGAGAGAAAGAAATATGGGCATAGAAAAGCCAGAAGAAGTTTTCAATTCTCTAAAAGATAATCATTTAAATTTCATAATTTAATTTACAGTGTTA